>Ga0180009_10000605_pt1 | contig 48597 bp, 43 predicted proteins | sample OS_PC_MetaG_FD_123537 | JGI IMG/M metagenome (GOLD analysis project Ga0180009, IMG submission 123537) | Groundwater microbial communities from the Aspo Hard Rock Laboratory (HRL) deep subsurface site, Sweden - OS_PC_MetaG | ecosystem: Environmental > Aquatic > Deep subsurface > Groundwater...
GCTCATTTCGAAAATGTCCTTTTCTTCCATTTCTCCCTCCTTTTTTGAGGGATATTTTACATCCTTAAACAGGACATTTTCATTTTGCCAGATTAGGACATTTTCATTTTGGTATTACACAAATATGCCCCTTTGCCGATTAGTTAATGAAAACCAATTTACTATTTAAGGAAAGGAAAGGGACAAAGTGGTTAATCTGTTTTGTAAAATCTTATGTAAAATCTTATAATGAGAATTGCTCAACCTTCGACTGAATGGATTGACATATCTATATCAGCTATGGTATATTTTTCTTTAGATGATTGTCCATAGTTTTTCAGAAAACCATTAGCTTAAGAGTTTACTGACAGAGAATTTTTAACTTATAGAAAGCTGAATTTTTCGCAAACTAATTTTTATTGGGTCTAAAATAAAAACAAGGAAAAAAGAAAGATGGAATTAAAGATTGAAGAGAGAAAGAATTTAGCTATTTTAGCTGCTCAACAAGCTGGAGAAATCTTAATAAATAATTTTGGTAAGATTTCTTTTGTTAACTCTAAAGAAAAAAGAGAGTTAGTTTGTAATGTAGATTTAGAGTCAGAAGGAAAGATAGTAAGTTTAATAAAGAAAGATTTTCCAGAAGATAATATCTTAGGAGAAGAAGGTAAGTATCCTTCTTCTCTTTCTGATTTTAGATGGATAATAGATGCTTTAGATGGAACCCATAATTATATTCATCTTATAAAGATCTTTGGAGTATCCATCGCTTTGGAATACCAAGAAGAGGTAATTTTTGGAGTTATATATATGCCAGTAACAGGAGAGTTTTATGTAGGAGAAAAAGGGGGAGGTGCTTTTCTTAATGGAAAGAAGATTAAGGTTTCTACTAAGAAAAAGTTGAAAGAAGCTACTCTTATCTTTGACAGTCGGTTAACTTTTAATAAAAAGCTTATGCTCTCTTCTCTTGATACTCTTGTTGATAGGGTTTTTAATTTAAGAATGTTTGGTTCTACTGCTCGTAGTTTGACTTACTTAGCGGAAGGCAAAGTAGATCTAGAAATAGAATTTAGTGATCAAGTATGGGATTTTGCGGCTGGCCTTCTTCTGGTAGAAGAAGCAGGTGGATTGGCTACAGATTTTGAGGGAAATAGATGGACTACTAATACCAAGGGGTTTGTAGTCTCAAATGGATTACTTCATAAGGAAGTTTTAGACCCATTAAGCTCTCTCTTACTTACTTAAAACAATAACTAGACCCAAATAAATCAAGTTGGCAATTTCAGAATCCAGAATACAGAAGGACAGAATATTCTGAATTCTGACTACTGACTACTAAGGACTTAATTTTCGCCAACTAATTTTCATTGGATATATTTCCAAGGAAGGTAATTTATGTATGCAATAATTATGGCTGGAGGTCAAGGAACAAGATTTTGGCCTTTAAGTCGAGTGTCATCCCCTAAACAAGTACTTAAAATTGTCGGCAATAATACCATGATTCAAGATACAGTTTTACGTATCTCTTCTTTAATTCCTCTTCACCATATCTATGTAGTAACTAATAAAAGACATCTCCAGAAGATAAAAGCTCAATTAAAAGAGATCTGTCCAAAAGAGAACTTGAACTTTATTATTGAATCTGTGGGTAAAAATACGGCACCGGCTATTGCTGTTTCGGCTTTCTATATCAATGAAATTGATCCTCAATCAATAATGGTGGTGCTTCCTGCTGACCATATTATTCAAAAAAAGGAAGAATTTTTAAGATTACTAAGACAAGCAGCAGAAGCAGCTCGTCTTGGATATTTAGTTACTTTTGGCATAAAACCCAATAAACCAGAAACAGGGTATGGTTATATTGAAGGCGGGGAGAAGATCTCTTTTGGATTTAAAGTAAAAAGATTTACTGAAAAACCCGATCTTAATGCTGCTAAAAGATATTTAAAAGACCCAAATTATTTCTGGAATGGAGGAATCTTTGTTTGGCAAGCTAAGATAATCTTAGAAGAAATAAAGAAATATCTTCCTTCTCTGGATGAAAGATTAAATATCTTAAGGAATGCTTCCAGCCAAAAAGAAGGATTAAAGAAATTTTACTCTGAAGTAGAAGCTATTTCTATTGATTACGCCGTTATGGAACATACCGATAAGGCTTTGGTTATTCCTGCTGATATTAGTTGGAATGATGTAGGAAGTTGGGCGGCTTTAGATGAAGTTGCTGAAAAAGATCAAAGAGGTAATATTATGGTAGGAGCTAATATCATTGATATTAATAGCCAAAATTCTATCATTTATGGGGGTGAAAAATTAGTAGCCACCATAGGCTTAAAAGATATAGTGGTGGTAGTTACCAAAAATGCTATCCTGGTATGTCCTAAGGATAAATCTCAGGAAGTAAAAAAGATTGTAGACAGACTTAAAGAAGAGAAGACGATAAAATATTTGTAAAGATGCAAAAGATAAAGAGCAACTGTCGAATGCCGATCTTGTTGATTTTAATTGGACTTAAAGAGAAAATTATCAAGTATTTGTAGAAAGGTATGGCTGGCATGAAAATAGAGAAAAATATTTTTCGGGAATACGATATTAGAGGAGTAGCAGGTGTTGACTTAACAGAGGAAATAACATTCAAGATTGGTCAAGCTTATGGCTCGATAGCTCAAGAGGAGAAGATTACCAAGATAGCTATCGGTCAAGATACAAGATTGAGCTCTCCTTTACTTGCCGAAAGTTTAATTAAAGGAATTACTTCTACTGGGTTAGATGTTTTAGATTTAGGAATCTGCCCTACTCCCTCACTTTACTTTGCTCTTCATCAATTAGAGGTAGGAGGAGGAGTAATGGTTACCGGAAGTCATAATCCTCCAGAATACAATGGGTTAAAACTATGCTTAGGAAAAGAAGCCCTTTACGGAGAGAAGATTCAAGAAATTTTAAGAGTAACGGAAGAAGGAAATTTCAAACAAGGAAAAGGAGAAGTAGTTAAAATTGATATTATTTCAAGATATACTCAATATCTTATTGATTGTTTTAAGGATTTAAGCAATGATCGTAGAATAAAAATAGTTATTGATTGTGGTAATGGCACCGCCGGGCTAGTAGTACCAAAAATTCTTAAAAACTTAAACTGTCATTTAATAGAACTTTACACTGAACCTGATGGTAGTTTTCCTCACCATCACCCAGATCCTACGGTGCCTGAATATTTGCAAGACTTAATCCAAGTAACTTTAAAAGAAGGAGCTGATTTAGGTATTGCTTATGATGGTGATGCCGATAGAATTGGGGTGATTGATGAAGAGGGGAATATCATTTGGGGAGACAAATTAATGATGATCTTTTCTCGGGAAATACTAAAGTTTATTCCTGGTGCTAAATTTATTGGGGAGGTAAAATGTTCAGACCTTTTATATCAGGACATTCAAAGACATGGGGGAATACCGATAATGTGGAAGACGGGCCATTCTTTAATTAAGGCTAAGATGAAAGAAGAAAAAGCTGTCTTAGCAGGGGAAATGAGTGGTCATATCTTCTTTGCGGATCGTTATTTTGGCTTTGATGATGCGATTTACACCACTTGTAGATTAATTGAAGTTTTAAAAAAAAATAAGAAGAAGTTATCTAAATTTTTAGCTGACCTGCCCACTACTTTTAACACTCCAGAGATTAGGGTTAACTGCCCTGATTACTTAAAATTTAAGATAGTGAAGAAGATAAAAGAGCACTTTAAAAGAAATTATGAGGTTATTGAGATAGATGGAGCCCGCATTAAGTTTCCTGGTGGTTTTGGATTAATTAGAGCTTCTAATACCCAACCTGCCCTGGTCTTGAGGTTTGAAGCTGCTTTGGAAAAGGATCTTGAGGAGATGAGAAAGACAGTGGAAGATCATTTATCTTATCTCATTAAAACTTACCTTATGAAGCCACTCTTTAATAAAAGCTAAGAATATTCCCATAAATAAACTAAGACAAAAAGCCATTCCTATAATTATTCCTACCTTAGGAGAAGAAGGATAAATTGGCTTGATAGGATAATCAATAATTCTTAAGTTATCCATGACCGAAGCCATTCTAAACTCATTCTTATTATAAATTTGAGAGATATTTAAGAGATTCTCTTCTGATAAATTATAATCTCTTTCTAATTCTTCTTTTTTGCTCTTTACCTGGGCAACCTTACTTTGAACTTTAGAAAGCCTTTCTTCGTTAATCTTCAAACTATTTTCCATACTCTTCTTATTAGCATAAAGGCCTTTTAAATCAATAGAAGTATCGACCATTAATTTTCTTAAGTCTTGATAAAGAAGATTTATAGTTTCAGTACTTAATTGTAAAGATTTAATCTCTTCATTCTTTTGGAGATTCATTAAATTGGCTATACTTGGGTCTTCAGCAACTGATTTCTTGAGAAAAATTATCTTGGCTTCATCTTTAATTTGAAAACCTGCTTCCTTTAATCGAGATTCCTTTTCTTCTATCTCTAAACAAGTCCTATCATACTTTGTCTTTAGCTCACCTTTGGTAGTAATTAAAAGTTCCATCTCTTTACTAATTGAGTTTAAATTAGAACTACAATTAAATTCCAATAAATTTTTCTCTGCTTTTTCTAATTTTTTGGAAGCTAATTGAAGTTGTTCTTGACAAAACTTATTGGTATCTTTAGTGGTATTTTTAATAATATCTTGATTTAAAATCACCGCTCTTTCAGCAATATCCTGTAAAATTAACCTTGCTTTTTCTGGATCATTAAAACTAAATTTAATCTTAATTAATTTTGAATTAGAGATCTTCTCTACCTTAATTTGCTTTTCAAAATCAAAGATATTCCATTTCAAGGGAGGAAGATCTAGGTGATATTTATCAAGAATTTGTTGTAAAAAAGTAAGATTTTTTACTAAATTTACATAAGTTTCTATGGAATATTCCGATCTATTGCCTTTCTCTTTTTCTGTCTCCATCGGAACTGTGGTTAACACAGCCAAAGTAGTAGTAGCTTGGTAAGTTTTTGGCAATCGAAGAGTGATTACCGTCGTAGTTAATAAAGTAATCACTACTAAAGATATAATTCCCAAACGATACTTATAAATAACTTTAAGATAATCTAAAATACTAATCTCTTCTTCCACTACTTTTTCTTTCTTAATTATTTTTCTTAGCTTACTTTATTTCTTAGCTAACTTTATTAGAGATAATCTTTAAAAGGATAACAAAACTCTTCTGGCAATAAGGATAAAAGATTTTTTGTTACTTGAAGTAAGTGAGGAGACAAGGTAGATTTGGCCAATACTTTTTTACCTTCCTCAATAGGAAATATATTCATCATCATAATTACTAAACCGCCTATCAATATCCCCCTTACCACTCCAAAGGCTAAACCACCTAAATGATCTATCCAACCTAAAGCTAAAATGCCCATTAATCTTTTAACTAAGGTTCCCATAAGACTAATAATTAAAGTGATGATTGTCAATATAATAATAAAACTTACTATATTCGACCAAAGACTAGACTTAATATAGTTATGAAGAGCGATGCTTACAATAAGATAATACTTACTTGAAATCACAACTCCTGTAATGATAGCTATTAAAGAAAATATGCCCCGGGTAATTCCTTTCCAAAGTCCAATAATAGCACTGATACTTAGAACTACTAAAAGAGCAAGATCTAATCCATTCATTAAGTCTCCTCTAATGAAATTACTACCGCTGTTTCATTGCAATTAGGAAAATGGATACACTTAATACAATCTGACCAAATTTTATGGGGTAGGTTACCCTTGTCTATTTTTTTAAAGTTAAGTTTCTCAAAATATTCTGGAATAAAGGTTAAGGCAAATACTTGATTAATTATTAATCTTTTAGCTTGGACTAAAGATTCCTTAATTAATTTCTTTCCCAAATCTTTATGCTGATATTCTTCCTTAACCGCTAAGGACTTAATTTCAGCTAAATTCTCCCAAACTATATAAAGACCACAACACGCTACTACTTTACCTTCTTCCTCTTCTACTAAAAAATTACCAGTATTTTCGTAGAGCTCATTTAAAGAACGGGGAAGCATATATCCCTTAGAAGCATAATAATTAATTATCTTTTGAATTTCAGGTATATCTTTAGAGGTAGCTCTTCTTAACAAGTTTTTATTAACCTTTATGTTGCTTGATCGAGTTACCGAAAACCAGTTATTTTTTAATAGTATTTCTTGCTTTTACATGCCGAAGGTAATCCTTAGAAAATTTATGTCTTCCATTTCCTAAAGAAACAAAGTATAAATATTCTACCGGAGCAGGAGAGACAGCAGCTTGTAAATTTTCTTTGCCTGGACTACAAATAGGACCCGGAGGAAACCCTAATCTTAAATAAGTATTATAAGGAGAATTAATCTTTAAATCTTCATATAAAAGCTTCTCTTTGTGCTTTCCTAAAGCATACATTACGGTAGCACAAGAAGAAAGGGGCATTCTTTTTTTTAATCTATTATAGAAGACTGCTGATATAATCTTTTTCTCTTCCGGAGCTTTAACTTCTTTTTCAATAATCGAAGCTAGGGTTACGGCTTCATGCAGGCTTATTCCTGCTTTCTTGGCTAATTCTTGATAATTGTCTCCGGCTGCTTCATAAAAACGATGAATCATCATCTTAATGACATCTACCTCTTTGAACCTAAATAATAATTCATAGGTATCTGGAAAAAGATAGCCTTCTAAATTTAAACAATTCTTCCTCTCTCTTTCTTTTAATAGGAATACATTATTATAGTTTCTTAAGAATTTATCTTTATCGACCAACTTTTTTTCATCTAAAAAGAGAGCTATTTGTTGAAAAGTGTATCCTTCGGGAATAGTAAATTTGTATAACCCTTCTCCCCCTCTTTGTAATCTTTCAATAATTTGAAGAGATCGCATCTTATTATTAAGTTTATATCTTCCTATTCTTAGTTTATTCTCGACGTTTAATGCCTTAGTTAAGGCAATAAAGATTCTCTGACTAAAGATAATCTTTTTCTCTTCTAATATTTTAGCAATCTCTTTTACATTTTTACCAGGAGGAATAATGACCAGACACTCTTGGTAACTTTTATTTCTCTTTATAGCTTCTTGTTCTATAAAATTACCAAGATACTTTACTAGGGGTTCTTTAAAGATAGTGATCATAAATATGGTCACAATAAAGGTAATCGTTAAAATCTTCTTCACATTTTACCTCTATTCTTATAATAATCTAAATAATTTTGTAGAATCAATACTGCGGAAAGGGTATCAATAACTTCTCTTCTCTTCTTTCTCTTGACGTTTCCGTGAATTAAGAGTTTTTCTGCTTCTAAGGTAGTCAATCTTTCGTCCCAAAAGACAGTTTCTAAATCGATAAAACTCTTTAATTCTTTTTCAAAATCTAAAACCTTTTGAGCAGATTTGCCTATACTACCATCCATATTTTTAGGATAGCCTAAAACTATCTTTTCTGTTTTATAATCATCAACAACCTTCTTTATTTTAGTTAGATCTTCTTTTATATTTTCTCTTTTTAAAGTTTTAAGTCCCAGAGCAATTGACTTTCCTGGATCGCTTACTGAAATGCCTATTGTCTTATCACCAATATCTAAACCTATAATACTCATCTATTGTTTAACTTCCTGTATTTTCCTGTATTAATAATATGTACATATTACTGAGTTAGTTGAGTAAAGTCAATTATTTTATATAAATTATCTAGAATTTATTGACAACTGTTTAGATATTATTTATAATAGATTGTGTTAGGGGGTTAGTTAACCGATTATAGTTTTATGATAAGAATAAAAGCATATTTTAGTTTGATAAGAATAATATTTTTGTTTAATTAAAGTGTACTCGCCTTGAGTACACTTTTTTATTTATACCCAATGAAAATTAGTTGGCGAAAATTAAGTCCTTAGTATTCAGAATTCAGAATATTCTGTCCTTCTGTATTCTAAAATTACCAACCTGATTTATTTGGGTATATTATTAGGCTTTATCATAGGAGATGATTAATGAATTCACAAATTCCATATCTTATTGATCTTCAAAAGATCGATCAGGAAATTGTAAGGATATCTGCAGAAATAGAAAGATTGCCGTTAGAATTGGAAAAGCTAAGAAACGAGTTTTTAAAATGTAAAGAAAAATTCAACTTGAGAGAAAAAGAGTTAGAAAATATAGAAAAGGATTTAAGAAGCAAAGAAAGAAAGCTTAGTGTAAAAAATGAAGAGTTCAAACGATATAATGAGCAGATATACAAGGTAAAGACTCAAAAAGAGATGGAGGCTTTAAATAATGAAATTTTATCTACCAAGGAAGAAATATCACGATTAGAAGATAAAATTATCGAGATAATGGAAACGGTAGAAGTTTCTTCTAAAGAATTAGAGATAGAAAAAAAGATAATTAATAAAGAGGAGCAAAGACTAAATAGCTTAGAAAGAGAATATCATCGCGATATAGAAGAAAAAAAGAAGAATTTGCAAAATTTAAAAGAGACTCAAGAGACTACTTCTAAAAAAGTTAACCAATATTCATTAAACTTATATTACAAGCTTTTTAAGAGTAAGAATAATTTAGCTATTGTGCCGGTAAAGAATAATATCTGTCAAGGTTGTTTTATAGCTTTACCTCCTCAAGTTGAGAATGAAGTTAAACTTACTTCAGATCTCATTAAATGTGAAAATTGTGTTAGAATATTATACTGGGAGGATGAAGATGGAAACAAATAAATGTGAAAATTGTGTTATATTATTATATTGGAAAGATGAAGATGGAAACAGATAATAAGCTTATTATTTATACCGATGGAGCTTGTAAAGGTAATCCTGGGCCAGGAGGAATAGGGGTTATCTTTTTTGACCAAGACCATAACTTAGTTGATAAGTTTAGTAAATACATTGGAGATACTACCAATAATATTGCTGAGTATAAAGCTTTAATTTATGGCTTGGAAATAGCAAGTAAAAAGAATTGTTCCCAAGTGCAAGTATTTAGTGATAGTCAATTAATGGTAAGGCAAATAAATGGAGAATATAAGGTTAAAGATAAAATACTCCAATCTTTAATTATGGAAGTAGGTAAATTCATTAAGAATTTTAAAGAATTTAATATTTCTCACCTACCTCGCCAAAAAAATAAATTAGCTAATGACTTAGCTCAAAAAGCTTGTTCTTTTAAGGCTTTAGAAGGTTGAATGCAAAATAAAAATGAGCAGGTAGTTTTCTCTTTAAACTTTTATAAAAATCCAAAATCCAAAGCTCAAATGTCAAATCAAGTCCAAAGTTTAAATAAGCTCCAAATATTAATGATCAAAATCGTTTCCTCGCCTTAAGTCTTCGAGAGAATTAGATGGGAGAGGAATACTGCCGAAGTGGTGGAACTGGTAGACGCGCTAGGTTCAGGGCTTAGTGGAAGAAATTCCGTGGGGGTTCAAGTCCCCCCTTCGGCACCAGAAAATCTTGTCAGAAGATTTAAGACACTAAAAGTTATTGGCAAAATAAATTTGAAGAGTTAAATTTTACTTAAAAGCCAGTAAAATGGCGAGGTGGGTGAAAGGAAAGTTCAATCTTTATAGTAGTTATTAATAAAAATAGACATAGGAAATAATACCGAGTAATAAAAGATAAACTTATTTGGAGTTAAAAATTAATTTGCTCTATGTCAAATTTTCATTAATAAGTGCTATATTGGAAGTAAATGTATTCCTACTACCTTCTATATTTTGGAATTTGAAGCTCTTGTTTCTTCTTCTTTTCATCGTAAAGATGCCACTGCGCCACAAAAGCAGAGGCTATGTATATGGTAGAATAAGTACCAATAATAATACCCACTAAAAAAACAAAAGCAAAACCATGGATTACTTCTCCTCCAAAAACAAATAAGGAAACTGTGGCAAAAAAAACCGTCAGAGAAGTAAGCAATGTTCGGCTTAAAGTTTGATTAATGCTTTTATTGACTATTTCTAAAAAACTAATCTTCTTCATTGTCTTCATATTTTCTCTAATCCGATCAAAGATAACAACAGTATCGTTAACTGAATAACCACTAATGGTTAATAAAGCAGCAATAATGGAGCTATTAAATTCATAGTTAGCCATCGAAAGAATACCGGTAGTAATAAAGACATCATGAACTAACGCTACCACAGCACCAATAGCAAAGCGGTATTCAAAACGGAAAGATAAATATAATAAGATACCTATATTGGCTATGACGACAGAAAGTAAAGCTAACTTCTTTAATTCTTTGCCAATGGTTGGCCCTACCATTTCACTTCTCGATACTTCAAAATCCTTAAAATCTCTCTTGATAATCTTCTCTATTGTTTGAGAAACATCTCCTTCTTTAGCCAGTCTTGTTTTAATCATAAGCTCATTTTTCATTTCTCCTAAATATTGAATATCCACATTAAGATTTTCTTTTTTAAAAGAACTTCTCATCTTCTCTAAATCAAAAACCGTGATCTTCTGCTTAAATTTAATCTGGACTAATGCTCCTCCTGTGAAATCAACACCATAATTTAAACCTTTAAAGACAAAGATAAAAAAAGCACTAAGAATAATTAAAGATAAAGAAAACACAATCGCTATCTTTCTCTTGCCTATAAAGTCAATATTTGTCATCATAAAGACACTCTTTTGTTTATCATTAGATGCTCAATTTATTTAAACGGTATTTAAAATTTATAAAATCAAAGATAACTTTAGACATATAAACAGCCGTGAACATAGTCGTGATAATGCCAATAGAAAGAGTAACTCCAAAACCCTTAATAGGACCACGGCCAAATACAAAGAGAACAAAACCAATAATTAAGGTAGTTAAATTTGAGTCAAAAATGGCACTAAAAGCTCTTTGGTATCCAGTATCTATAGAAGCTCTAATCGTCCTATTTAATCTTAATTCCTCTTTAATTCTTTCATAAATGATGATATTAGCATCCACCGCCATACCAATAGTTAAGGCAATACCAGCTATGCCAGGTAAAGTTAAAGTAGCTTTAAATAAAGAAATCAGAGCAAAGATAATGACTAGATTAACTAATAAAGTTAAGCTTGCCACCAAGCCAGATAATTTATAATAAGCTAACATAAAGATAATGATTATTACCAGGCCAATGAGGACAGCTGATATTCCTTTTTTAATAGAATCTTCTCCTAATGTAGGCCCTACCACTCTTTTTTCTATAATCTTAATGGGCGCCGGAAGGCTACCAGCTCGTAAAACCATGGCTAAATCTCTAGCTTCCTCTAAAGTGAAGTCTCCTTCAATGACTGCTTTTCCATCTGAGATCTTACTTTTAATTACTGGAGCTGACTTTATCTTGTCATCTAAAACTATGGCTAATCTTTTATTAAGATTAGTTCCAGTAATCTCAGCAAATTTATTAGCTCCTTCTTCGTCAAGTTCAATAGCAATATAAGGACGGTTAAACATATTAGGATCAAATTTTACTTGGGCCTCAATTAAATTAGCTCCCGTTAGCTCAGGCTCTATTTTTAAAAGAAGAGGAGCTTTTCTCTTGTTCTCATTTTCTTGATAAAGTAATTCATAGCCTTCAAAAGCTTTACCTCCTATTGCTTCTTCTAAATTATCTTCATTGACTAATTTAAATTTTAATAAAGCAGTCTTACCAATTAGATTAATAGCTCTTTCTATATCTTTAATACCTGGAAGTTGCACCAGAATCTTTTCCTTCCCTTGCTTTTGAATAATGGGCTCCGAGACCCCAAATTCATCTACCCGATTTCTAATGATCTCTAAGGCTCTATCTACCGCATCACCAAGCTCTGTGCCTTCAGGAAGATAATCCTTATCTACTTCCAAGACTAAATGAACTCCTCCTTGTAGATCTAAACCTAATTTTATCTTCTCTTTAAGAGGATACGTTAAGACCACTGCCATAATAATGACTAAAAGGTAAAATATTAACTTTGGATAGATATTTTTTTTCATCTTTTTTATTTTATTCTTTATTGAACCATATATCTATTATACTTTATATAATACTCATTAATTAAAATTTGACATAGAGCAAATTAATTTTTAACTCCAAATAAGTTTATCTTTTATTGCTCGGTATTATTTCTTATGTCTAACTTTCATTAATAATTACTATAATAATTTTACTTCATTAATTATTAAATGAAAACTACAATTTAAAGATTCAGCTGCTCGGCGGCAAATAATCATTCGAGATAAGAATATCTCAAAATATTCAATAACCTGGGATATTTTTGTATCAATTGTAATATTTAAGTTAATATTTTTGTTTTTTGGATCTACATCTAAAAAAGAATGATGAGCAGCGTAATTTACTCGATCGTGAATATCAAATTTAATCATGGCCGTAGTGCGAACTCTACTTCTATGGACATCAGATTTATCAGCCAATATTACCGCAGCTGCAATGTGATTAACTGGATTTCCCATATCTTCTTCATGGTTACCAATCGCTGCTATAACTTCAGCTACTTCTTCACAGGGCATGCCTAAATCATATAATATTTCAGCAGCCATTAAAGCACCTGATTGGCTATGAAAATCCCGGTGGACCATATTGCCTATATCATGTAAATATCCAGCTATAGCCGATAGTTCGGCCAGAGGTTCTTTATAGCCTAACCTATCTATAATATTATAAGCAATCTTAGCTGTTAAATTAGCATGACGTTCTCCATGTTCGGTAAAGCCTATTACTCCTAAATATTCATTGGCTTTATCTAAATATATCCTTACCTTATGGTGGTCTTTAACCTTTTCTAAGGTTACTCTCTTTTTATTCACTCTCTTTTAACTCCAAAATAAGTTCTATTTCACTCCCGCTTAGATTAGTAAGTTTGGCAATTTCTTCAACATCTAATCCCTCGTGATGATATTTATATATTTGAGCATAGAAAAGGTCTCTTTCTTGATCAGTTTCTCTTTGTTTGGCCGGTAATAAAGATTTTTTTTCTTTGGTTGGTAAAGGCTCCTTTTTGATTACTCTTTTATCTTCGGTTTTTTTTACCGTAAGAAGATCGGTATCTACCTTTGATAACTTTTCATCTATTTTACCAAGCATGCTCTCGATCTTTCTTTCTCTTTCTTCCACAGTTTGTAATTCCTGATTTAGTTTCTCGTTTATTCCAGTTAAGGTCCGATATGACCTTTCTAAATTATCAACCTTACTCTTAATTTCATTAGTATCTGCAGTTGTTTTATTATAAAATTTCTTAGCAACCTTAGCTTTTCTCTTTTTTATCCACCAATAAGAGAAAAGTCCTACTAAGATAAAACTTATCGAGTAAATTAAGATCTTTTTGGTATTAGCTATCTCTACTTTGTTTCTCCACTCCTTAAGGCTCTCCTTTTTTTCCCTTTCTTTCTCGATTTCCGTTTTTAAAGTAATTGGGATTTCTTCTTTTATCCCTGAGGAAAGTTCTTCTACCGGCACCTCTTCTTCCTTTGTTTCTTTTAAAATATCCTCTTCTTTAAGACTTAATTCTAATTCTTTAATATCTTTAATATCTTTAATACTTGGTTCTTTAATGCTTACTTCCTTTATATCTTCTTCAATATCTTCTTCAATATCTTCTTCAATCCCCTTTTTTATCCCTTTTTTTTTAGAGGCTTCTTTTTTAGCTTTTTTCTCTTCAGATACTCCTAAATTCCTTTTAGCTAATTGACTCACTCTTAAATCAATTTCAGTTAAAGTATTCTTTAATTTCTTGGTCTTATCTTCAATCTTATTAATCTCTAAGTTTACCTTCTCTATGAAATTATCTAACAATCTTTGGTATTTTTCTTTTACTACTACTAAAGGCTCAGCAACTTCTTTTAAAAAAGGAGAAACTTCGCCAGAAAATTCCAAGGCCTTAGGCAAAGAAAAAGCAAGTTTCTCTTCTTTAATCTTGGTCTCTATAAGGGGCCGGGTATCATTTCGAAGAGTATAAAAACTTGCTTTAACTTCTATTCTTCTTTTCTCTCTCTCCAAGTCTAAAAGATCGCTTCTGTAATCTGAATTACTGATTTCAGTTCTCTCTCTCTGATTAAATTTCATTTCCGGCTTTTGTTCTTTTAAAGAAAAGCTATTTTCTCTTAGGTACACTTCTGGAAACCCAGAGAGAATACCCCCTTTTTCATTTTTTAAACTCGTAGGAGACTCTTCTATCCCTCTTAGAGAATGAGGTGTAAGAATTAATAATAAAATTATAATAAGAGGATACCTTTTCAAATGACCCTTCAAAGAAAACCTCAAGAATGTTAAATAATTTGGTAGTATTGTTGACAAAGGAAGGAGTTTACTTTCTTCGATGAGCTTTCTTTATCTTTTCTTTGACATCTAAAGCCGATGAAGGAAGGTAACCATATTTCCCATTTTTATATTCAGGTTCAAGCTCTAAAACTAACTTCCATTCTCCAATAGCTTGCTTAAATTTTCCCATTTTATAATAAGCATCCCCTAAATTATCATGAAAGAAAGTAATCATTGGTTCAAGCTCCACCGCTTTCTTATAGCTTTCTACCGCATCTTCTAATCTATCTAAGTAGTAATAAGCTAATCCTAAGTTATTAAGTCCATTAGAAGCAGTGGAATCTAAAGAAAGTGCTTTCAGATATCCAATTACTGCGGCTTCTAAAAAATCTAAACTTTCGGAAGATCTATTAGTATCAATATAATAAAAAGCTCGATTTAACAAAGTATTTCCATACATAAAGTACATCAAGGCTTCATTCATTCCAAAATCAATAGCTTTTCGATAATCATTTACTGATTGCCAATAATTATCTTCTGGGCTTTTGTAATCTCCACTAGCAAAGTATGCATTTCCTCGCCAAAAATAAAATAAAGGATTATTACCTTCTAACTTAATGGCCATACTTAAAAAACTAATACTCGAAGTCCAATCTTTTTTTTCAAAGTAACCTTTCCCTATATAAAAATAAACAGAAGCATCTTTGTCATTTATATTAGAGGCATTCTTTAAGTATTCCAAAGACTTTTCTATATCTTTTATCTTTAGATAAGCTTGTCCTAATTTAAAATACACTTCAAAACCCTTGCCATCTTTAGCTAAAAACTTCTCATATTCTTCAATAACTTTACTCCAAAGACCTTTTTCAAAATATATCTCGCCTAACAAACTATGAACTTCTTTCATCTTTTGGTCTACTTTTAGAGCTTCTTTAAGTTCTTTAATAGCTTCTTCGGTCTGGTTTATTTTATAATAAGATCTTCCTAAATAAAGATGGTAGGCAGCTTTATTAGCCTCTAACTTTAAAGCTTCTTTAAAATTTAAAATAGCTTCTTGGATATTGTTTTTAAAATAAAATTCTATGCCTTTAGTAAAATAAGCTTCTCCATCTTCCCCTGCTAAGAGCGGATTTGGAGATACAGAAACCAAGAATACTATTACTATTAAATAAACATACATCTTACCCATAAAATTACCCATAAAGAGTCACCTTGTTCAAAGTTAAAATCTTATTTAAGTATCGGACAAATACCTATTTATCTTTAGTTTTTAGAGCCTTTCTTCTTCTCTTCTTTTTGTTTATCCTTAATTAACCCAGCAATAGCATTTCTCGCTATCTTTATCTTTATCTCAGCCGGAGCTACTTTAACGATCAAAGAATCCTCAAAAACTTCCATAATTTCTCCATATATTCCTCCAGTAGTCAAGACATTATCCCCTTTTTTTAGTGATTTTAGTGTCTCTTGATGTTCTCTTTCTTTCTTTTGTTGGGGACGAATTAACAAAAAATAAAAGATAAGCACAATAACCAGAAATGGCAACATGGTGACCATAAAACTTCCCCCTGGTGAAGCATTTTGGCCACTATTTGCCCAAACTAAATTGTTTAATACTAATAATAACATTTTACCTCCAAAATTTACGCCAAGTTAAAGGCTTTATAAATAGCTTTTACTGCTCTTTCAGTTTGAGACTCTTTGATCACGCAAGATACCTTAATCTCTGAAGTGCTAATCATCTCAATATTTATTCCTTCTAAAGCTAAGGCTTGAAACATAGAAGAAGCTATGCCACTATGGCTTCTCATTCCAATTCCTACAAGAGAAACCTTAGCTACCTGATCATCATATTCAAAACCTTGAGCTTTTACTTCCTTAGTTATCTCTTTCATAGTCTCAATAGTTAAATTTAAATCTTCCCTTGTCACCGTGAAAGAGATATTATTTTTCATATCTTTGCCAGCGCTTTGGATAATCATATCAACATTGATATTTTTCTCAGCTAATTTTGAAAATACTTTAGCTGCAATTCCTGGTTGATCTAAGATTTCAAAGATTGTAATCTTAACTTGGTTTTTATCATAAGTTACGCCGCTGACTAATATTTCTTCCATCTTTTTTCCTCCTTCCATAATCAAAGTACCTTTACTCTTGTCAAAACTTGACCTTACATGAATAATTACCCCGTATTTTTTAGCAAACTCTACGCTCCGAGATTGTAATACTTTAGCACCAGAGCTAGCTAGCTCTAACATCTCTTCATAAGAGATTCTTTCTAATTTCTTAGCTTCTACTACAATCCGAGGATCAGCCATATAAACGCCATCTACATCTGTATATATTTCACATATTCTAGCTCCTAATGAAACAGCAATAGCTACCGCAGTGGTGTCTGAACCTCCTCTTCCTAAAGTAGTAATTTCAGATTCTTCTGTAATTCCTTGAAAACCAGCAACAATAACAATTTTACCTCTTTCTAATTCCTTTAATAATCTCTCTGGAACAATCTTAGTAATCTTAGCTTTAGTATGAGAAATATCAGTATATAACTTAACTTGCGAAGCCGTAAGAGAAATAGCCTCATATCCTTTAGCATTTAAAGCTATAGCTAAAAGAGCTCCTGAAATTTGTTCTCCGGTAGAGATTAACATATCTAATTCTCGATAATTTGGATCTTTGGTAATTTCTTTAGCCATACCTATTAACTTATCTGTTTCACCACTCATCGCTGAAACAATCACTACCACATTATTTCCTTCATTCTTGGCTTCTATCACTCTTTCCGCTACTTTTTTAATTCTTTCAATACTCCCTACACTCGTTCCTCCATATTTTTGAACTAATATCTCCACAATAACTCCTTAATAATCTCTCAATAATCTACTTGTTTATAAACCACTCCATTAATTTGTATCCTTCTTCAAAATAAAGAGAGCTATCCTTGGCACTTTCTTCATCAAAAAGAACAATGTCATCTTTTTCGATAGAAGTTCCATAAACAATAAAAGGAACTATTTCTTTAGTATGAGTTTTTAAAGAAACAGGTGTATAATGGTCAGTAATGAGTAAAATTTTGTAATCTTGATATCTTTCTACTTTTTCTAAGATTGTTCCTAATACTTTCTGATCTATTTCTTCAATCGCTTTGATTTTCTCACTTATCTCTCCATTATGAGAAGCTTCGTCCGGTGCTTCGATGTGGATATAAACCAAGTCAAACTCTTCCAAAGCCTGGAGAGCATAATTAGCTTTAGCTTGATAATCAGTATCGTAGTAACCAGTAGCTCCTGTTACTTTTATAACTTCAAAACCTATGCTCTTGCTTATCCCTTTTATTAAATCTACCGCCGCAATATTAGCCCCTTTTAAAGAAAATAGGTCACTAAACTTGGGCATAGAAGGTAAAGAACCTGGACCCCAAAGCCAAACCATGCTTACTTCTCTTTTATTGCTTTGCTTTCTCTCTAAGTTTAGCTTGTTTTCTTTTAATATATTTTGCGAAGTAAACATTATCTCTTTAATTAGCTCATGATTAGGTAGATATTCTAAAATATTCTTTCCCGTAATATCATGGGGTGGAAAGCAAATTAAACTTGGTAAACTTTCTACTGGCAGAAGAGAGGTGATTATTAGATTACGGTAACTCACTCCGGGATAAAATATTAAATTATCCTTACCCATTCTTTGATTTAGTAAAGCTATAAATTTTTCTGCCTCTAAAGTAGTAATGTGTCCCCCACTATAATCTATCATAATTCCATCTTCAACCGTTACTAAATTACACCTAAAGGCTATTTCTTCTTTTTCTAAGATAATTCCTTGGCTTATTGCTTCTAACGAAGCTCTTCCAGGATAATAGGTGTTGGGATTATAACCTAAAATAGAAAGATTAGCTACATCACTTCCTGGTGATAAGCCATCGGGAATAGTCTTAGCTAAACCTACCATACCTCCCTTAGCTAATTTATCAAAATTTGGCGTCCGAGCTACTTGAAGAGGAGTTTTATTTCCTAACTCTTCTAATGGATAATCAGCCATCCCATCGCCGACAATAATTATATACTTCATAATCTTCCTTGCACTGTTCAAGAACTAAAGACTTACTTTAATCCTATGGCATTTCGGATCTCTTCTATATCGATATCGCACCCAATTTCTTCCTTGCACTGTTCAAGAACTAAAGACTTACTTTAATCCTATGGCATTTCGGATCTCAATATATCGATATCGCACCCAATTTCTTCCTTGCACTGTTCAAGAGCTAAAGACTCACTTTAATCCTATGGCATTTCGGATCTCAATATATCGATATCGCACCCAATTTCTTCCTTGCACTGTTCAAGAGCTAAAGACTCACTTTAATCCTATGGCATTTCGGATCTCTTCTATATTAGCTCCCACCAAGGTAATCTTTTTACTTTCCGTTATGGCACAGTCGGGATCTTTTAAGCCATGCCCAGTAAGCACTGCGACAATAGTAGCTTCTTTTGGAAAGTAGTTTTCTTGCTTCTTTTTTATTATGCCAGCTATCGAAGCAGCTGAGGCAGGTTCTACGAAGATACCTTCTAAGTTAGCTAATAATTTGTAAGCTAATAAGATCTCTTCATCGGTAACCTTATCAATGATACCTTTTGATTCATCTCTTGCTTCTTCTGCTTTTTTCCAACTAGCTGGATTTCCTATCTTAATGGCCGTAGCAATAGTTTTGGGGTCTTTTATGACTCTTTTTTCTACAATAGGAGCTGCCCCGGCTGCTTGAAATCCTACCATTTTAGGGAGATTGTTAATTCTTCCTTTTTCTTTATATTCTTTATATCCCATCCAGTAAGCAGTTATATTACCAGCATTTCCTACTGGAATAACATGATAGTCAGGTGCTTTCTTTAAAAGATCACATATTTCAAAAGCAGCGGTCTTTTGTCCTTGCAATCTATAGGGATTTAAGGAATTAACTAAAGTAATAGGATATCTTTTAGTAATCTCCAAGACCAAACTTAAAGCTTCATCAAAATTCCCTTTTACGGCTAAAACTTGGGCTCCATAGATTAAAGCTTGAGCTAACTTACCTAAGGCAATGGCTCCTTCTGGAATTAAAACCACGCATCTTAGCCTTCCTTTGGCGGCATAAGCAGCCGCAGAAGCGGAAGTATTGCCAGTAGAGGCACAGATAATGATCTGAGCACCTTCTTCTTTGGCTTTAGAAACAGCCACGGTCATGCCACGATCTTTAAATGAACCTGTAGGGTTTAAACCTTCGTACTTAAGATATAACTTTATCTCGCTACCAAGATACTGGCTTAAATTAGAAGCAAAAATTAAAGGAGTATTTCCTTCATTTAAAGTAACAATAGGAGTATTCTCACTTACTGGTAAAAACTCACGATATCTATTGATAACTCCATAATTTTCTAAATTCATTCCATCTCTCCTACCCTAATTAAGACCGACCTTTCTTTAATTATCTCAAGTAAGTTAATCTCTGTTATTGCCTTTCTTACATCTCTTTCTAAGGCTTGATGGGTAAGCATCACCACATGGACTAGATCTTTTTCCAAAGACTCTTTTTGGACTACCGAAGCAACGCTAATATTATTATTACCTAATATTCCAGCAATCTTAGCTAACACTCCTGGTCTGTCCACAGTGGTAAAACGAATATAATACTTTAAGAATAAGTCATCTACTGGTAAGATCTCTCTTTTTTTTTCTCTCGGTGGTAAAAATTCTTTGAAGTTTATTCCTTGATGATTAATTTGACTGGCTAAAGCTACAATATCACTTACTACGGCAGAAGCAGTAGGAAGCTGCCCTGCTCCTTTTCCATAAAAGAGCAAATCACCCACATTATCTCCGGCAATATATACCGCATTATAGACTCCATTTACCTGGGAAAGTAAATGTTCTTTTGAGATTAAAGTAGGGTGAACTCTTAGCTCAATCTTATTATTGGCAATCTTGCCAATAGCTAATAACTTAATCAGGCACCCAAACTCTTCTTGAGCATATAGACAATCTTCTAAAGTAATTTGAGTAATGCCTTCTACATAAATATCATCCAAAGTAATATTTTGTCCAAAGGAAAGAGAAGAGATAATCGTTAATTTATGAGCAGTATCCGTTCCATTGATATCTAAAAAAGGATTTGCTTCGGCATATCCTTTTTTTTGAGCAGTAGCTAAAGCTTCTGGAAAGCTTTTTTTTTCATAAGTCATCTGGCTTAAGATATAGTTACAAGTACCATTTAAGATACCACTAATCAAAGAAATTTGATTGCCAACAAGACCTTTAGTCAGAGAGAGGATTAAGGGAATTCCTCCACCAACACTAGCTTCAAAATATACTCCTACCTTAAATTCTTTAGCCGTCTCGGTAATTTCTTCCCAGCATTTAGCTAAAAGGGCTTTATTAGCCGTAACTAGATGCTTTCCAGCTCGGAGAGAAGTAAGGATATAAGATCGGGCCGGTTCATATCCTCCTATAAGTTCTACTACTATCTTAATCTCTTGATCATTTAAAATTTCTGAAATATTGTTAGATAGGCTTATACTCGATAGATCGACTCCCCTTTCTTTCTCTAAATCAAGATCTACTATTTTCTTTAGACACAAATCTAGTCCCAATCTTTCTCTAAAAAGAGCTTGATTCTGCTGGATAATCTTAACTACTCCTGTGCCTATGGTGCCTAATCCTATCAAGCCAATGTTTATTTTATTAAGTTGGGTAGACATTTCAATCTCCTCTGGAGGTCCTCCTCGCCCTTCCCTTTCCCCTGTGAGGAGAGAGACGGGTGAGGGGTTTCATCTTTAATTATCCTTAAACTTCACCATATTTTTTAAGCTTTTAACTCTTTCTAAAACTTCTTCCCTCTTCACTAATCTTAATCTTTCTAAACTAAAATCTTCTACATTAAAAGAAGCTAAAGCTGTCCCATAAGCAATGGCTTCTTTTAGGCAATGAAAAGAAATTTCATCTTGACTAGATAGATATCCCATAAAACCACCGGCAAAAGTATCGCCAGCTCCGGTAGGATCTTTTACTTCTTTTAAAGGAAAAGCCGGTAAGAAAAAAAATCCTTCTTGATGTAAAGCTACTACCCCATACTCTCCTTTTTTAACTACCAAACATTTTAACCCATAAGCCATGATCCTTTCCATAGCTTTATTAATATTATCTTCTTTGGAGAGTTGCTTTACCTCTGCTTCATTAACGACCATTACATCTATTTCCTTAATTATTTCTAACAAAGCGTCTTTTTTATGATTAATCCAGTAATTCATAGTATCTAAAGCTACTAACTTAGGCTTTTTTATTTGTCTTAATACTTTTAATTGTAAAGTAGGATCAATGTTAGCTAAAAATACATATTTTATATCTTTATAACCCTGGGGTAACTCTGGGTCAAAAGAAGCAAAAACATTGAGTTGAGTTTCTAAAGTAATAGCTTCATTTAAATTCTCTTCATATAAACCTTTCCAGCGAAAAGTCTTTCCTTTGGTTACTTTTAACCCTTTAGTATCAATACCTCTGCCTTGTAAATACTCGATATATTCTTTAGGAAAATCATCTCCTACCACACCAACTAAATTAACTTGGGTAAAGATACTCGCAGCTACTGAAGAATATACCGCTGCTCCTCCCAATACTTCAGAAACTTCTCCAAAAGATGTCTTAACTGAATCTAAAGCAACAGAACCAACTACTAATAAACTCATTTTTTACACCTTCAAATTCCTGTATTAATTATTAATGAAAATCTGACATAGAGCTAATTAATTTAATTCCAAACAAGTTTATCTTTTATTGCTTGGTATTATTTCCTATGTCTAGTTTTCGTTAATAACTACTATCTACTTCTTAGATAAGAATTTAGCCACCTTGAATATTTTTGAAATATCTATGTGGTTTCATTCTTTTTCAGTCCAATCTTTAATTCTTTAAAGACTTTTTTAACTTCATCCTTTAATTCTTCTTTTCCTTGATTATTATAGATAATAAAATCAGCCTTTTTAGCTTTTTCTAAAAGAGATATTTGGGCATTTATTCTATCTTGGGCTTGTTTAAGACTTAACTTATTCTTCTCGACTAATCTTTCTATTTGAAGTCTTCTTTCTGCAGAGACAACAATAATCTTATTAATTAATCCTTCCATGCCTGCTTCAAAAAGCAAGGGAATATCAATGATTACTATTTCCTCTTCTTTAAATTTAACTAATTCTTCTTTAATCCGAGCTAAGATCACCGGATGAGTAATGCTGTCTAATAGTCTTCTTTTTTCAGAAGAAGTAAAGATTATCTCAGCTAATTTACTTCTATTTATTGATAAATCTTGACTTAAGATATCTTCCTTGAAGGTCTCTACAATCTTCTTCCAAGTTTCAGTATAAGGAAGAACTACTTCTTTAGCTATTTTATCGACATCTATTACTTTTAAATTTAACTCTCTAAATATAGTAGCTACCGTAGTCTTTCCACAAGCAATACCCCCAGTTAATCCTACTATTACCACTATTATGTCCGTTCTTGCTTAGTTCTTTTTATCTATTTTTTCTATGATTCTCTTAAGTACATAGCGGCTTCTTCAGGCGAGGTTGGATTTATATAAAAACCAGAACCCCACTCAAAACCAGCTACATTTACTAACTTAGGAATAATCTCTATATGCCAATGATAATCTTCTAAATCTTCTCGTAAAGTAGCAGGTATATTGTGGAGAATATAATTATAAGCAGGATTAGAAAGAGCATTCTTAATCTTAGCTAAAGTAGTCTTTAAGATCTTAGCTAAGTCTACTACTTCCGCAGAAGCAATTGAACTAAAGTCAGCTTTATGTTTCTTAGGAATAATCCAAACTTCAAAAGGAAATCGAGAAGCATAAGGAGTAAAAGATAAAAAATGTTCACTTTCTAAGACCACTCTCTCTTTTGTCTTGATCTCCTGACGAATAATATCGCAAAAGATACATCTTTCTTTATATCGATAATATTGCAAAGACCCCTTTAATTCTTCTTTGACTCTTTTAGGAACAATAGGCGTAGCTATTAATTGAGAATGGGGATGAGACATGCTTGCTCCGGCTACTTGGCCATAATTTTTAAAAATTAAGACGTACTTAAAGCGAGAATCTTTCTTTAAGTCAATAATCCGATCCCGATAAGCCCAGATAATCTTTTCTACATAATGATTATCTAAATCTGATGGAGTTTTAAAATGATCAGGAGAATCAATAATCACCTCATGGGCACCAATACCATTCATCCTATCATAAATTCCCACCGCTTGTCGATCTAATTCTCCTTCAATGCGAAGAGCAGGGAATTTATTAGGTACCACCCTTGTCCACCACCCCCGTTTATCAGGAAGAGTACTTTTTTCTCGATAAGCTATTATTTCTGACGGCGTAAATTCTTCATTTCCTGGACAAAAAGGACAATTTTTAGCATCTGTGTCTAAATTATCAACTTTAAAATCTGAAGGCCTTTTCCCTCTTTCTGTAGCAATAATAACCCAACGTCCTACAATAGGATCCCTTCTTAATTCAGGCATAAACTCTCCTTTCACTTAAATTAAATATAAATAATATAATATAGAGCACTTATTAATGAAAATTTGACATAGAGCAAATTAATTTGAGGACAAACAAGTTTATCTTTTATTACTCGGTATTATTTCCTATGTCCGGTTTTCGTTAATAACTACTATAATATAACATATATAAGACAAACATCTAAACTTAAATATTTATCTTAAGTTAAGCTTTTCTTGACTTTTTTCTTTAAGCACTTCATCTGCTTCCTCAGCAGTTAGTAAATTTGTTATTTTTGAAACTAATTCTTTAGCTTCTTTTAAGGTAGTCTTTCTAATGATCTCTTTAATCTCAGCGACACAGGAAACACTCATGCTAAACTTATCTAAACCCATACCTAAAAGAAGAAGGGCATACAAAGGATCGCCAGCCATTTCTCCACACATCCCTACCCAAATTCCTTCCTTATGGGCAGCTTCAATAACAAATTTGATTAATCGTAAAATAGCAGGATGAGAAGACGTGTATAAATAAGCTACTCTTTCATTCCCTCGATCCACCGCCAAAGTATATTGAATTAAATCATTAGTTCCGATACTGAAAAAATTTACTTCCTTGGCTAAAATATCTGCACATAGAGCGGCAGAAGGAGTCTCGATCATTATTCCTATCTCCATCTGCTCATCAAAAGGTACTCTTTCTTTTTTTAATTCTATCTTTACTTCTTCTAAAGCCTTTTTTAGTTGATGAATTTCATCTAAAGAGGTAATCATAGGAAACATAATCTTTACTTGGCCATAATTACTTGCTTTAAAGATAGCCCTAAGTTGTTTTTTAAAAATATCGGGGAATTTTAAACAAAACCTTATTGCTCTTAAGCCTAAGGAAGGATTTACTTCTTCAGAAAAATTAAAATGGGTAGCTAATTTATCTCCACCTAGATCAATAGTCCGAATAATTGTCGTAAAAGGATTCATTTTGGAAACTATTTTTTTATATTCTTCAAACTGCTCTTCTTCAGAAGGAAACTCACTTCGATCTAAGAACATGAACTCTGTCCTATAAATACCAATACCTTCCGCTCCGTAATTTTTCACAAATTCTACTTCTTCTGAAATTTCAATATTAGCCGTAATTTCTACTCTATAGCCATCTAATGTTTGAGCAGGTAAATCTCTTAAGGAGGTTAACCCCTCAATAAATTCACTTAACTTCTTCTTTTGTTCTTGGTACTCTTTTAAAGTCTCTTCATTGGGATTGACAATAACAATTCCATGAAGACCATCAACAATTAATAAATCCCCGTTTTGAACCCAGGTAGTAATATCCTTTATCCCTAATACCGCTGGAATTTTTAAAGCTCGGGCCATAATGGCGGTATGAGAAGTCTTCCCTCCAACTTCAGTTACAAAACTAATTATTTTACTCTTTTGTATTTGGACGGTATCGGAAGGAGATAAAGTGTGAGTGACTACAATTACTTCCTCTTGAATATCACTTAAAGAAACCTTCTTTGTATTTTCTAAGTTACGCAATATCTTTCTTCCAATGCCATAGATATCAGAAACCCGCTCTCTTAAATAATCATCATCTAAGGCATTAAAACTAGAAGTTAAATCTTCTAGGACTTCCCATAAGGCATATTCTATATTAACTTTTTCTTTCTTTACCTTCTGAATTACTTCGATAATCAAGAAAGGATCTTCTAGGACTAAAAGATAAACTTTAAAAATATCGACATATTCTTTACTTATCTCATTACTTATTTTCCTCTTTACCTCTAATATTTCATTCTTAGTTCTTTGCACTGCTTCTTTAAATCTTTCAACCTCTTCTTCTACCTGAGATTCAGAAACTTGATAATGGTCAATCTTAATCTTTTCAACCTCATACAAAAAAGCTTTTCCTATGGCAATTCCGGAAGAGGCAGCAATCCCAGGGTATAGCATTTGTCACTCCTCGTTAAACTTACTTTCTATTAAAACAGTTAGCTCTTCTAAAGCTTCTCTCTCATCTTTTCCTTTAGCCTCTATTAAGATCTCTTGGTTATAAGCTGCCGCAATCATCATTACACCCATAATGCTTTTACCATTTACTCTTCTATTGCCTCCTACGGCTTTAACTAATATTTCTGATTCATGCTTATTGGCTGTTTGGACAAACAAAGCTGCTGCTCTGGCATGTAAGCCTAATTTATTCTTAATCATTAATTTTTTCTTCATTATAAGATAATAAATCCTTTAAGCTATTGTCAGATACCACTAAATTTTTTCAAATTCCTAGACAATAAAATGAGCAATTAGTATACTAAAACCAATAAATAAAGTAAAGAGCAAAGAAACTCTTTTCAGGTATCTAATAGCAATAGCCATAGAGATACTAAAGACTAAAAAGATAATTTTAGAGATAAATTTCATATTTTCAGGTAGAATAAAGACCTCATGAAAATTAATTAAAAAAATCATTCCAAAGCCAATTAAGAACATCGCTACTTTTTGAGCTATGAAGATAATCTTTTGAACAGGAAAACTACAAATCCGATCAATAGCTTTTTCACCCCATTGGTATCCTTTCTTTATTCCTAAATATCTTACTGGTAAATGAATTAAATTATAAGCTAATAAAAATACCACTGGACCCCATTCATTAAAACCCCAAAAGACTAACATTACTCCCACTAAACCAAATAGTGGCTTCAAAGTTGCCCAAAATAAGCTATCTCCTAATGCTCCAAAAGGACCCATTAATTTTGTCTTTAAATCTATGGCCTTACTTAAATCTTGCTTACCTTCTTTGACTGCTTTTTCTTCTTCTGAGATCACTATACCTAAAGAAATCGAAGCTAAATAAGGATGGGTATTAAAAAAATCTAAATGCCTCATGATAAACTTTTTTCGGCTTTCTATTTCTGGATATAACTTCTTACCGATAGGAAAAATAGCATAAGCAAAACCAATGTTTAACATCCGCTCAAAATTCCACACTGCCTGGAAACACAAAGTTCTAAAAGCAACTTTTAGTAAATCAAAACCACTGATAAGTTTTTTATCCATTCTTGCCTTCGTCTATAAAAATACCTTATAGCACTTATTAATGAAAATTTGACATAGAGCAAATTAATTGAGTGCCAACGAGTTTATCTTTTATTGCTCGGTATTATTTCCTATGTCTAGTTTTCGTTAATAACTACTATAAATAATCTTACTTAATAATGACTACTTTCCCAAGGGTTTTCTTATTATTCTTACTTTTTCCAGCAAGTAAGTATAAGCCACTGGAAATAGAACTATCAACTTTCCAAATGATCCTTCCGTAAGCATCAGCGAGGGAAAGTTCTTTAACAAACTCTCCGGAAGTAGTAAATATCTTTATAGAACTATAAGGAAATAAATTTTCTATGGTAATCCCACTATTATAACTTCCTGTCTTCTCAAGATAATCGTTAGGGATAAAAGGATTAGGATAAATGACCACCTTTTCTTGGTTCGAATAAATTTCTTCACTTTGAAGATACTTTAAGATAGTGATGTTTTTCCCTTCTACCTCTCCTTCTCCAATTATCCATCCCTTAGTGAGGGTAGGAAAATGTATTCCTTGAAATTTTTTATCACAGTATTTAAGAGAAATATCTTTATCTTTTTCCCAAGTTTCTCCGCCATTTAAAGTAAGGTATAAGTTACCTCTATTACCCGCAGCATACCCAAGATTATTAGTGACCAAGAATATCTTATTAAGATTTTCTTGGGATAACTTCTTCTCATAGTTTTGGTTTTTCCAACTATTTCCATAATCACTGGAAAGCAAGATAGTATTATCAGTGCCTACTACCCAAGCATTGTAACTACTTAAGGCTATACTATTATAGCAAGCTAATGAATAATCTTTTCCCGAATGCCCTTTTTTCTTAGGACTTACCTCTTTCCAGGTAACCCCTCCATCATCAGAGAAATAGACAAGCCCAAAATTATCAACATCATTTTTACCTTCATAATTATAACCTGTAACCCAGACATCCTTATGGCCATTAACTAAACTAATACTTAGACTAGTAAGATGCTTATACCTCTTTTCTTTAAAGACGTTTACTTCAGTTAGGTCTATTTTATTATTATCTTTCTTATTATCATCAACATATCGGTATAAAAAACCTTCATGCTTATACCCATTATCCACATCTTGATAATTATAATCAGTATTCTTATACCTTCCTCCTATCAAGAAGCCTTTATAAGCATCCCCTTCTTGATAAATAAAGATATCTCTCCAGACTTCATGTCCGTTTGTTCTATCTTCCTCTGCCTGAAAATTTATTTCACTCCAACTATTTCCTCCATCGCTTGTCTTAGCTATAGTTCTATGAGTGCCTATTACCCAGCCATTATCTTTATCGATAAAGAAGACTTTATAAAGTCTTTCCCCCATCCAAAAAACCCATTTGCCCTTTTCTAATATTTTCTTGGGAGTAATATCCTGCCAATTTTTCCCTCCATCTGTAGTCTTAAGAATATAAGCAACATTATCATTAATTGTATCATCGCTAGTCTTAACATTTACTTGGTAACCTACAGCCCAACCATTATTTTCATCACAAAAATATACAGAATGAAGGGCAGCTTTATTTTTATCTGCCAAATAAGTTCCTTGTTCTTCGTAGCTATTAGTCAAGGCCAAAGACGGAAAAAATATTAAACTTATTACAAAGAGATAGATAATAGCTAATATATTCATCTTAATTTAATAAGAAAACTTGTAACCGTTCAACTAATTTCAAAAATAACTGTCCCTTATCCAATAGATAATGAAAAATTAAAAAGATAGTTTAGTGCTTTGGCGGTAAAAACTAATTTTTCATTCTTTCATTAAGCATTTTTTATTGGACAGGGCCCATTTTGCAGTTTTTCTTCCCCTGTTTTGCTGTAGCCTGAACGATTACGAAAACTTACATACCAAGTTAAGAAAGAACCAAAAAGAACCCTTTTTAATTAACTGCAGCTTGAACGTTTACGAAAACTTACATACCAAGGCTAAGATAAAACCAATAAAATAATAAGATAACAATCCTTTGGTAAAAAACATATTAATTACGAAAACTTACATACCAAGGCTAAGATAAAACCAATAATAAGATAAGATAACAATCTTTTGGTAAAAAACATATTAATAGCGATGGCTACTCCCAAAAGAGGAAGTAAAGTTTTAGCCAATAAAAGTCCTTTAACAACTTTCGCTGGTAACCAACTAATAAGAAGGATAGTAGGATAAAAGAGAAATAAGATGGAAAAGAAACAAAGGCTAAATCCTAACCAGAAGTGATAAGAGATGCATTTCCAATTAAGTATACTTACTGCCCAAAGTTTTCCTTCATTCACATGGCTAATCACTGCTCGAGCTATCTTTTTATTTAAGATATTTCTAGTTAATATCTCCAATCTTCCATAGATTGAACCTAAGATAAAAGCTTCTATGATCACGATGATAATTAAAATATTTATTTCTACCACCATTGTTTTTTTTATCAGTAAGCATAAAGAAACACCCACCGTGGAAGGCAAAGAAACATTAGGTGGCAACGAAGCACCCATGGGTAAAGTATTTAACCACAAAAGTTCTAATAAAACTCCAATGACTAAACCTAAGTTTAAGCCTTCTCCTGGACACCCCAAAAGATATCCTAAAAAGTATCCAACCAGAGGAGCGGTAACTAATGGTCTTGAAATCATAGTTTGGGCAAAAACAGTGGTATCTAAATTAATAAGCCCTCCTATAATTCCTATATAAATAATATTAAATAAATTTTCCATATATAACTATTTCCATATATAACTATATAAATATAACTATATAAATTCAGCGATCAGCTTTTAGCTTTTATAAGGCATTGCGGCACAAAAAGATAAAAAGGCGGTAAAGGAAAGACTTTTTTGTCTTGATTTTATGGTCAAAACTTCCTGCTGGCACCCGACGGCTAAACGCTTACATAATATTAAATAAATTTTCCATTTTTTAAGACTTCCATAAAGTCTACCTTTTCGTCACCTGGTAAAAGTCGATACTCAATTTCAATTCCCAAAAGAGATAATTCTTTAAAAACTTCGATTTTTTCATTATCAAGAAAGACTGTAGGTAAAATTTCCCTTTTTTTTTCCGATTTTCTTAAGCCACCTAAGTTGACGCTACAAATCTTAAATCCACCTTTTATCACTTTTAACACATCTGTAGGATTAGAAAAAAGCAACATCGCTCTCTTATTTTTTACTACCCGAGTTAATTTCTCAATAGCTTCTTCTATTGAGAATATTAAGACTTTAGCTTCCACGGGAATGGCTATCTTTATTAAATTTTGCTGTGTTTTATCCTTAGCTACTTCATCATTAATGACAATGTAGAGCTGAAAACCAATCACTCTGCCCCAGCCTACCACCACTTGTCCATGAATAAGGCGATCATCAATCCGAGCAATTAAAAGTTGTTTACTCATTCTTGGTTATTATCTCTTTTAAGTTCTTAATACTTTTTACTCCAGCTAACATAACTAATTTGACGACCTCATTAAAATTAGATAATTTTCTATGAACCATAATATCTAATAACATCGCTATGTTTAAACCAGTAATGACCACTATTTTTTCTTTATCTAATATTTCAGCACAAGCATTACAACAACTTCCCCCTAATAAATCAGTAAAGACCACCACTCCTCCTCCAGAATCTACTTTCTTAATGGCTGAAATAATCTTCTTTTTTAGATCTTCTAAATCTTCATGAGAAAAAAATGTTACTGGAGTAATATCTTCTTGATGCCCCATAATAGAAATAGCTGTTTCTATTAAAATTTCTGATAAATTTTGGTGGCTAACCACCACCACTCCAATCATAATTTTACTCCTTTTAGTCTAATAAATAAAAAAAGAAGCTCTTAGGTTCCTAATTCCCAACTAGCTAAATACTTCTTTTGTTCCTCCGTTAATTCATCAATAGACATTCCCATAGAACTTAACTTAATAAAAGCAATGTCTTCATCTATCTCTTGAGGAATAACATAGACTTTATTTTTAAGTTTACCTTTATTTTCCTTCATATATTGAGCACTTAGAGATTGGTTAGCAAAGCTCATATCCATTACCGAAGAAGGATGCCCCTCGGCAGAAGATAAATTAACTAACCTTCCTTCAGCTAAAAGATAGATCTTTTTTTCATCTTTTAAAGTAAATTCTTCTACAAACTCTCTAACTGTTCTTCTTGACTTAGAAATACTTTCCAGAGTGGGAATATCAATCTCTACATTAAAATGACCTGAATTAGCTAAGATAGCCTTATCCTTCATTACTTCAAAATGTTCTCTTCTAATCACATTAATATCGCCAGTTACGGTAACAAATATATCTCCAATCTTTGAAGCTTCCATAATAGGCATTACTTGAAAACCTTCCATTAAAGCTTCCAGAGCTTTGACGGGATTAACTTCGGTCACGATCACCTTAGCTCCTGCGCCTTTAGCTCGCATCGCCACTCCTTTACCGCACCACCCATAACCACAAACTACAAAGTTTTTGCCGGAAAGTAAAACATTAGTAGCTCGAAGAATACCATCAATAGTACTTTGTCCTGTCCCGTAACGATTATCAAATAGATGCTTAGTCATTGCCTCATTAACTGCAATTACTGGAAACATTAAAGCATCTCTAGCCTCTAAACTCTTCAGTCGAATTACCCCGGTGGTAGTTTCTTCTGTTCCTCCCATCATCTTTTTAGCTAAATCAGGCATCTCTTTATGAATGATCGAGACTAAATCTGCCCCATCATCCATAGTTATATCAGGTTTAATTTCTAAGGTACTGTAAATATGGCGGTAGTAAGTCTCGTTGCTTTCTCCTTTAATGGCAAAGACAGGTATTCCAAGGTCTAAAACAATACTAGCCGCGACATCATCTTGAGTAGAAAGAGGGTTAGAAGCACATAGCACTACTTCTGCTCCACCTTCCTTTAAAGTATCAACTAAATTAGCAGTCTCGGAGGTTACATGAAGACAAGCAGCAATCTTAACCCCAGCTAAAGGTTTTTCTTTCTTAAACCGCTCTTTAATGATACTTAAGACCGACATTTCTCTCGCCGCCCACTTTATTCGCTGTCTTCCCTTACTCGCTAAATTTATATCTGCTACATCATATTGTTGAGTAGACATTTTTTACCATCTCCTTTTAATTATTTAATAAACTTTTTGTTCGTTTTTAAGCTTGAGATTTCTTTTTAAGTAAGTTCAGCTATAGCTATCAGCTAACGTTAATAAAATCAAGGAGTAACGTCTCTGAAAAAATATGCACCTCTTTCTTTAACTGGACTTATTCCTAATTAAAGCTGATACTTGAATGCTTACTTTTTTAATTTATTATAAGCTAAAGGCTGATCTTAAAACTTCTACCATATTATTTTTTTCCCAGGTAAACTCCTTTTCATCTCTTCCAAAATGGCCATAACAAGCTGTCTTTTTATAAATAGGTCGTCTTAAATCTAATGTTTCAATAATTCCTTTTGGGGTCAGATTGAACATTTTTTTGACTACTTTTTCTAAATCTTCTTCTGGGACTCTAGCACTACCCTTAGTGTTGATCATTACCGAAACTGGCTCAGCTACTCCAATAGCATAAGCAATTTGCACCTCGCAACGATCAGCTAAGCCTGCCGCAACAATATTTTTAGCCACATAACGAGCCATATATGAGCCCGAACGGTCTACTTTAGTAGGGTCTTTTCCGGAAAAACAACCTCCTCCGTGATTACCCATGCCTCCATAAGTATCGACAATAATCTTTCTTCCAGTTAAACCGGTATCTCCTTGAGGACCTCCGATCACAAATCTGCCGGTAGGATTTATATAATACTTTGTTTCTTCATCTAAAAGCTCAGCTGAAATCACTTTTCTAATTACCTTCTCTAAAATATTCTCTCTAATTACTTCATAAGAGATTCCTGGATTATGCTGAGCTGAGATCACGACACTATCCACTCTAACTGGCTTACCTTCAAAGTATTCAACCGTAACTTGAGACTTTCCATCAGGACGCAAAAAAGCAATATCTTTATTTTTTCGTACCTCAGCTAACCGTTTAGTTAATTTATGAGCTAAGATAATAGGCATCGGCATAAATTCTGGTGTTTCGTTAGTAGCATAGCCAAACATCATTCCTTGATCTCCTGCTCCATCCCGATCCACACCTAAGGCTATATCTGGAGACTGCTCATCAATAGCTACCACCACAGCACAACTTTCGTAATCAAAACCATAATCTGCATCGGTATAACCAATATCTTTAATTACACTTCTAGCAATTTTAGGAATCTCTACGTAGCAGGTAGTGGTAATTTCTCCACAAATAAAAGCCATCCCAGTAGCAACTGTAGTTTCGCAAGCTACTCTTCCCATCTTGTCTCGTTCCATAACCGCATCTAAAACGCTATCTGATATCTGATCAGCTATCTTGTCAGGATGTCCTTCGGTTACTGATTCTGAAGTAAACAAATACCTTCTTTTCATAATTATACCTTATCTCCTTTCTAAATTATCTGATGGAAATTTCTACCTCCATCTTTTCTTCCTACGAGCAGCCTCCATCTTCTTTTTTCTTCTTTCGCTTGGTTTTTCATAAAAAGCTCTCTTCTTTAACTCTGACAATATGCCAGCTTTTTGACATTCTTTCTTAAATCTTCTTAAGACATTTTCAAAAGATTCATTATCTCTTACGAATACCTCAGCCATCTTCATCCCCCCTCTCTAAAAGTAAACTAGATCCAAATAAATCAAATTTAAATTAAATTTTTAAAACTTAATAAACCTTGATAAGCTTACCATTACCCTGGTGGCCAATGTAATTTCCTACCACCTAAAAGATGAAAATGGATATGAAATACTTCTTGGCCGGCATTTTTATTGCAGTTTAAAATTACTCTAAATCCTTCCTTGTCAATATAATTTTCTTTAGCTAATTTATTTCCTACCCAATAAATATGGCCAATTAATTCTTTATCCTCTTCTTCTATCTCTAAGATAGTCGAGATATGTTTTTTAGGAATAATTAAGATATGAAGAGGAGCTTTAGGGTTTACATCTAAAAAGGCCATTACTTTTTCATCTTCATAAGCGATGTTACTCTTAATCTCTTTAGAAATTATTTTACAAAATAAGCAATCAGGCATAATTTCTCCCTATATCACAGCGATAATACATTCCTTCAAAATTAATCTTTTTCACTGCCTGATAAGCCTTTTCTTTAGCTTCTAAAATATCTTCACCTAATGCTGTTACTCCTAAGACTCTTCCTCCGTTAGTCACTATCTTATCTCCTTCTCTCCTAGTGCCCGCATGAAAAATAATCACCTCATTATCTTCTATCTCCAATCCTTCAATCTCTTTTCCTTTTTTAACTGTCTCCGGATATCCAGAAGAAGCTAAAACTACACAAAGACAAGATTTTAAACGCCACCTTACCTTTATTTCTTTAATCCTTCCTTCTAAGCAAGCTTCAATTATCTCTATTAAATCTGTTTCTAATCGAGGTAAAAGCACTTGAGCCTCAGGGTCGCCTAAACGAGCATTGTATTCTAATACCTTAACCTCTTCTTTAGTCTTAATTAATCCTAAGTAAAGTACGCCTACATAAGCCCGGCCTTCATTTCTTAATCCTGCTACGGTAGGTAACAAGATCTCTTCTTTTATCTTTTTTAATAACTGATCATCTACCAAAGGAAAAGGTGAGTAAGCTCCCATCCCTCCAGTATTTGGACCTTTATCTCCATCAAGGAGACGTTTATGATCTCGCGCCGAAGGCAAACAGATGGCATCCTGACCATCACAAAAAGCTAATAAAGAAATCTCCTCTCCTTCTTCAAAATCCTCAATGATTATCTTAGGATTATCCTGACTAAATATCTTTTTTACTAAAATATCATCAATAGCCTGGGTAGCTTCTTCTTTGCCTTGGCAAATAAAGACACCTTTACCAGCAGCTAAACCATCATATTTAACCACTAAAGGATAATTATGTTCTTCGAGATACTTTATAGCCTTTTGAGCATCTTCAAATATCTTATATCTTGGAGTAGGTATCTGGTGACGAACCATAAATTCTTTAGCAAAGGCTTTACTTCCTTCGATCATCGCGGCTGCTTTTTGGGGACCAAATATCTTTAAACCATCTTTTTTAAAATAATCTACTATCCCATCGACTAAAGGGGTTTCAGACCCTACAATAGTAAGGTCAATCTTTTCTTGATTTACCACCTCTTTAATCTTTTTAAGATAACCTTCTTCTCCAAGATTAATGTTTAGACAACAAGCTATCTTAGCTAAGCCTCCATTTCCAGGAATAGCATAAATCTGCTCTACTTTTTTACTTTGTTTAAGTTGATAACAAATAGCATGCTCTCGACCTCCAGAACCAATCACCAAGACTCTCATTTTAACTTTGTTTACCTTTAGCCTTGCTTTGAAGAAAAGCAATCATCAGATCCATCAGATCACCATCTAAGACCTTTTGACCATCTCCTCTTTCTATTCCAGTTCGATGGTCCTTGATTAAAGTATAAGGTTGAAAAACATAAGAGCGAATTTGACTTCCCCAGGCAATCTCTTTTTTTTCACCCCTAATTTTCTTCATCTTTTCTTCTTTTTCTCTTTGATAATATTCATATAACCGAGACTTTAAAACCTTCAAAGCACTGATCTTGTTTTTGTATTGAGATCGTTCGTTTTGACAAGTAACCACCATCTTGGTAGGAAGATGGGTAATTCTTACTGCCGAATCCGTAACATTAACATGTTGCCCTCCAGCACCACTAGCTCGAAAAGTATCAATGGATAGATCCTCATCTTTTATCTCTACAATGATATCATCTTCTATTTCAGGAATAACTGAGACCGAAACAAAAGAAGTATGTCGTCTTCCACTGGCATCAAAAGGTGAAATCCTTACTAATCTATGGACACCATCTTCTGCTCTTAAGTAACCATAAGCATAATTACCACTTACCTTAAGAGTAACATCTTTAATGCCTTTGGCTTCTTCGTCTGGCAATAAGTAGAGAATAGAAACTTTAAAACCATTAGCCTCTGCCCATCTAAGATACATCCTTAAAAGCATGGAAGCCCAATCACACGATTCTGTCCCTCCTGTGCCTGGACGGATAGAGACCAAAGCATTATTTTTACTATGCTCTTCTTTAAATAAGCTCCTTAACTCAAGATCCCTTATATCTTTATGGAGTAAAGCTATCTCTTTTTCGATTTCGGTAATAACTGAGCTATCATTTTCTTCCTCGCCTAATTTAACTAATATTTTTAGATCTTCAACCTTAGAAGATAAATGATCAATAATACTTACCCCTTCTTTAGCCTGACTCAGTTCTTGCATCACTTTTTTGGCCTCTTCGCCTTCATTCCAAAAATTAGGCTTTAAAATTAGTTTTTCTAATCTTTGAACTATCTCTAAATTCTTTTTATATTCAAAGATACTCCTTTAAATCATCTATCTTTTTTTGAATCTCTTCTATCTCTGAATATTTTTCTTCCCACATCAGCTTAAACTCCTATCATATTCTTTAATAACTTTATTTTATCGTATCTTACCTTTATTTAATTGTCAATTATTATTGCAAGATTTTGAGATTATAGATCTCATTTGATTGAACATTTATTATTTATAAACATGAGCTTAAGAGTTTACTGACAGAGAATTTTCAACTTATTAGGAAGCTATTAGGAAGCTGAATTTTTCGCAAACTAATTTTTATTGGGTCTAACTTCCTAAATAAGCTTCTTTAATTTTAGGATTTTTTAATAGACCTTCGGCAGAATCTTCAAATTTAATTTGACTTACCTCTAAAACATATCCTCGTTTAGCTACCTCTAAAGCCATCTGAACATTTTGCTCCACTAATAAGATAGAAGTTCCTTTTTTATTTATCTCGGTTATGATTTCAAAAGTTTCTTCCACTAATTTAGGCGCCAGTCCTAAGGAAGGTTCGTCTAAAAGAAGAAGTTCTACTTCTAACATTAAAGCCATGCCAATAGCTAACATCTGTTGTTCTCCGCCACTTAAGGTATCTCCTAATTTATCCTTTCTTTCCCAAAGTTGAGGAAAAAAATGATAAACTTTCTCTAAGTTTTCTTTAATTTTAACTTTATCTTTTTCTAAGTAAGCACCCATTAATAAGTTATCTTCTACCTTTAGATAACGAAAGACTTTCTTTCGTTCTGGTATCTGTCTTATACCCATCGTAGCTATCTTTTCTGGAGAAAGATTAGTTATATCCCTTCCTTTATAAAATATTTTGCCTTGCTTAATTTTTAAGATTTGAGAAATAGCCATTAAAGTAGTAGTCTTTCCAGCGCCATTAGCCCCTAAAAGAGCTACTATCTCTCCTCTTTTTACCTTTAACGAAACACCTTTCAAGGCAGGAATATTGGTATAATAGACCCAAATATCTTTTACTTCCAATAAGATCTCTTCATTCATTTTTATTCTTTCCTAAATAAGCTCCTTGAACCAAAGAACTTTCTTTAATCTCTTGAGGCGTTCCCTCGGCAATCTTTTTTCCGTGATCTAAAACCACTATCCTATCTGAAATCTTCATTACTACCCTCATATCATGTTCAATTAAGATAATGGTCATCCTTAATTCTTCCCTTATTTTAAAAAGTAACTTCATTAATATCTCTCTTTCGTGCCTATTTAATCCGTTCGCTGGTTCATCCAAAAGGAGTAGTTTAGGCTTAGTCGCCAAAGCTCGGGCAATCTCTAAGTATCGTTGGTAGCCATAACTTAAACTATTAACTTCTTCCTTAATCTTTTCTTTCAAACCTACACAATCCAACATATCGAGAGCAGTATCCCTTCCTTCTTCTTGTTCTTTATCTTGATAAAGATAACTTCCTATTAGGATATTTTCTAAAACATTTAAGCTTTCAAAGAGCCGAGCATTTTGAAAGGTTCGAGAGATACCAGCTTTGGCTATTTGATAAGTCTTTAAATCTTTATGACCTCCGATAATCTTCTTTTCTTGAAAATGCACTTTGCCACAATCAGGTCTTTCTAAACCACTGATACAATTAAAGAGAGTCGTCTTGCCTGCACCATTAGGCCCAATAATACTTAAGATCTCCAATTCTCTAACTTTAAAGTCTACATAAGATAAAGCTCTTAAGCCTCCAAAATTCTTACTTATTCCTTCTGCTTCTAAAACTATACCTTCCTTAGGTCTGATACTATTTTTTACTTCTAAACTCTTTAAGATATTTAAATGCTCTTTTTTTGATACTTCGAGATCTTCGTGGTAGGTAACATCCTTGGCTTTAACCTTTCTTTTACTTTTATAAACCATGATCAGGATTAAAGATAAGCCAAAAAATAACATCCTATATATCTGAAATTCTCTCAAAAGTTCAGGCAAGATAATTAAGATAAAGGCACTAACTACTGAACCTAAAATATTGCCTAGACCACCTAAAATGACAATAGATAAGATAATAATATATTCCAAGAAAGTAAAGCTCATGGGAGCTACAAATCCTTGCCAACTAACAAAGAAACAACCAGCCATGCCCGCTAAAAAAGCTCCTATGGCTATAGCGGCTAACTTCATCTTGATAATATTTACTCCTAATGCAGAAGCTGCGACTTCATCATCTTTAATCGCTAACCAAATTTTTCCTATTCTGGACTGGCTTAGCTGGTAAGTAGCCAGGACCACTCCTGTTCCTAATAATAAGATTAGATAATAAAATGAAGTAGGGGTGATAAAAGTAAAGTTATTTATCTGGGGAGGCAAAACCCCCATTATCCCTTTAGGTCCGTTAGTTAAGCTATCCCAATTAGTAAGGATGAGCCGAGTAATCTCTCCAAATCCTAAAGTAACAATAGCTAAGTACATTCCTCTAACTCTCAAAGCTGGCAAAGCTAACAATACTCCAAAACCTGCCGCTAATATTCCCCCCAAAGGAAGTAAAAACCAAAATGAAATTTGGTAATGAATAGATAAAAGAGCACAGCTATAAGCACCTACAGCATAAAAAGCCATATATCCTAAATCTAATAAACCAACCAAACCTACTACCAAATTAAGCCCTGTCGCCATAATGACATAAACTCCAGAAAGAACTAAGATATGGACATAGTATTGGGTAGGCAAGATAAAAGGCAGGCTAATTAAAGAGACTATGATTAAAAAAGAAATGATGGATTTTCTTAAAATACCTTCTCTTTGCATAAAACTATATTCTATAAAGTTTCATAATTAGTATTGCTGATAAAGATTGGTTTGCGAAAATTTAGGCTTTGGATTTGCTTAAAGTTTAGAATTTTATCAATATTTATAAACATTCAGCCTGAAGCTTAAGTAGAAAGCTTTGACCATAAAATCAAGGCAAAACGAAGCATTTCTACCTTTTGTGTCTTCCGCTTTTGAGCTGTAAGGCCTTGTCCAAGCTGAAGGCTGATAGCTGAACACTTACGGCAAGTTTACTATTCTTGAGAAACTTTCTCTCCTAAAAATCCTTGAGGCTTAAAGATCAAGACTATAATCAAGAGAATAAAAGCAAAAACATCCTTATAATCTACAGAAATATATCCCGCACTTAAACTTTCTACAATTCCCAAGACCACTCCCCCCACCATTGCTCCAGGGACATTTCCAATTCCCCCTAAGATAGCGGCCGTAAAAGCTTTAATCCCAGGAAAAAGCCCCATATCGTAACGAGCTACTCCATAATACATACCCAACATAATTCCAGACACACCCCCCAAAATAGAAGCTACAATAAAAGTACTTCTAATGGTCTTGTTGATGTTGATACCCATTAAATTAGAGAGCACCTTATCCTCTGAAACTGCCCGCATAGATTTGCCTAATTTGGTCTTTTTGATAAAAAGGTGGAGTAATAGCATCAAGATTAAGGATAAGACAATAATAAATATTTGAAGATAAGAAAGATGAGTATTTCCTAAAGGGAGTAGTTTTTGGAAAAGAGAAGGAAATATCTTATTCTCAGAGCCAAATAAGAGCATAAAACCATTTTGGAGAAAGATAGATACTCCTAAAGAAGTAATTAAAGCACTAAGAGAAGGAGAATTTCTAAGGGGACGAAAAGCCACCAGTTCTACTAATATTCCTAATAAAGAACACCCTATCACCGTTACCAAGAAGACAAAAGTTAAACTTAAAAATAAATTTTCTGTTAAAAATCCAAACTTACTTAAAACGATAATCACTCCCACGGCGATATAGGCTCCCACCATCGACACTTCTCCTTGAGCAAAATTAATAAGCTTAATAATGCCAAAGATCAAAGTATAACCTAAAGCAATGAGAGCATAGATACATCCTAAAGTAAGTCCATTAATAACTTGCTGGAGAAACATATGTTTTCATCGATTATCTTTGTCTTTTAGTCAGCATTCAGGTATCAGTTTTCAAAAATCTATAATTTTTTAACCACTTTTCGCAAACTTATTTTGCTTGAGGATATTTAGGTCAAAGCTTCCTGCTGACACCTGAAAGTTTACTCTTTTAATTATCTGTATAATTGAAATTTACCGTTCTTGACTACATAAAAATAAAGGTCTTTATTCTTGGTATCTCCATAAAGATCAAACTGAGTTCTACCTAAGATGCCTTCGTAGTAAAAATCAGGATCGTTCATCACTTCTAAAATCGTTCTTCTTTCCACCTTACCAGCTATCTTAATGGCTTGAGCAATAATATTCACACATTCATACCCATAAGGAGCATAGGTCTTTACTGCTCCATACTTCTTTTTGAATGTAGCAACAAACTCAGAAGCAGACTTTTTCTCTTCCCAAGGAGGAGCTAAGAAACTAACCACCGTTCCCTCTGAAGCTTGACCAGCAATCCTCATAAATTCTGGAGCAAAACATCCATCACCGGTCATAAAAGTAGCTTTAAGACCTAATTGTCGAGCTTGTTTAATAATGATACCGCCTTCTGGGAATATTCCTCCAAAGAAAAGAAGATCTGGGTTTAAATTCTTAATCTTAGTTAAAATCGCCATAAAATCTCTCTCACCTTCGGTAATTCCTTCAAAGAGTAAAAGATTCTTACCTTTTTCTATCACTGTTTTAGTAAATTGCTCAGCTATTCCTTGACCATAAGCTGTTTTGTCGTGTAAAACAGCAATTTTTTCCTTTTTTAATGTCTCGATAGCAAAACTTGCACATAAAGGTCCTTGAACCTCATCGGTAATACAAGCTCTAAAGACATTCTTAAATCCTTGCTTGGTAACCTTGGGATTAGTAGAAGAAGGAGTAAGCATCACCATGTTGGCTTGATGATAAACAATGGAAGCAGGAAGAGTAGCGCCACTATTTAAATGGCCTACCACCGCTACGATATCAGGATCAGAAACAAATTTATGAGCCACGTTTACCGCTTCTTTAGGATCAGCTTTATCATCCATCGCTAGTAATTCTACTTTTTTACCTAAAAGACCTCCTTGAGCATTAATCTCTTCCACCGCTAATTTCTCTCCGTTAATTAAATCTTGTCCTATTTCTGCTTGAGAACCAGTTAAAGGCCCCACTCCTCCAATCTTAATGACCTCTTCTTTTTTGGCACAATTAAAAAGAAAGAAGATAGGAATAATAAAGATCATCAACTTCTTAAGCATTTCTAATTACCTCCTGCTAGAAGACTAAGAAAATTATTCATACTTGTATCAAAAATTACCCTCTAAGTCAATTTAATTATTTGTGGCTAACACAATTGCTGAAACCATTTGACAACTACAGGAAACTTGGTTAAACTAATATTTTTGAGAGAAAAGTAAAGTGAGGGCAAAAGGAAAAAAATTTTTTAAAGAAGATGACGAGAAATATTAATAAAAGACAAAAACCAATTTGGCAAAAGATTAAAAAACCAACCTCTTTTTACCCCAAAACAAATAAACCATTAATGATTAAAAACCATTATCCTGGTAAAGATTTTAGCTTAAATTACCAAGAGAAAGAAAATGTGAAACAAGAGTTAAGAAATAAACTTCTTCATAAAAGAAACTTGTTGAAAAAAGAAAAAATAGAAGAGAAGAGTAGAAAAATAAAAGAAAGACTATTTTCTCTTCAAGAGGTTTCAAAGGCTCAAATTATATTTACCTATGTAAATTTTGGGAGCGAAGTAGTTACCCGAGAAATCATAATGGAATTAATTAAACAAAAAAAGAAAGTAGCGGTACCTCTTGCTTTACCTAAAGAAAAAAGATTGCTTATTTCAGAAATAAAAAACATGGAAGAAGAATTAGAAATAGGAACCTTTGGAATTTTGGAACCCAAAGTTAATTATAGAAGAATTATCTCTCCTCAAGAAGTTGATTTAGTCATTGTACCTGGAGTGGTTTTTGACCAAGAAGGATATAGAATTGGTTATGGAGGAGGCTATTACGATCGCTTTCTTCTGGAGTTAAGAAAAGATGTTACTTGCTTAGGGTTAGCTTTTCAACTGCAAATTGTAAAAAGCTTTCCTCGTGATCTTAATGATCTACCCGTCCACCTAATTGTCACCGAGAAAGAAACTATAAAACCTGGACCACAGAAAGTTAAGAAATAAATTAAGCCAGTGTTTCAAAGAGAAACACTGGCTACAAAAGATTTAAAGATAAAAAGAAGGTAGTTTTTTCCTCTAAATTTATTTTCCCTACTTTTCTTCTCAAGAATAACATCAAAATTTTGATGTTATTCTGTCCTTAGTAAAGTAGGCTTATTCTTTAAGTTCCAAAAATAAAAATGATCAAATAAGAAAGAGATCTTATATTTTCCAGCCATATTATCGGCAATCTGCTCAGCTTCACTGGCATCTTTAATAGACTCCTCAGCTAAGACCACACTTCTTTCATACTCTTTACGAATCATAGCCCAGGCAGCTTTTTCCTTAAGAAGCTCGGCACTCTTAACAAGTTGTTTTTCATATCTTAAGGCTCCTTTTTCTTTAGCTCTCTCTAAGGAAATAATAGACTTGGCTACCATTTCATCTGCTTTGACTGCTTTTTGAGCAAACTTATATTCTTCTTCCATCTTAACTAATCTTTCACTTAACTGTCCTGCTTCAGCTTTGGCCACTTTTAGCTCTTCTTCTTTTTCCTTTAAGAGTGTTTCTTTGTTACCCAAAAGTAATTCTTTTTCCTTTAAAGACAGCTCTTTATTATTTAAAGACATCGTTAAAGTAGATACTTCATCTTGAAAGTTAGTGATCTTTAAGTTTTGTTCTTCAAGGTAAGCACATTTTTCAGTTAATTCTTCTTTTAATTTAGCAATATAATCATTCTTTTCTTTAATTTCAACCCTTAAGGGTTCTACTTCGGCCTTTAAAGATTTTATTTCAGCTTTTAGTTTTTCTACTTCTTCGCTCTTAATAGCAATAGGTTTTTGGACATATTCTTCTTTCAATAAATGAAAGGGAATAGTAATTGCTTGGCCAGGATAAATCTTATTTGGGTTTTTGATGTGCTTATTTTCTTCAAATTTGACTATCTTTTGCCACTCTTTAGGATTCTTCAAATACTGCTTGGCTATCTTATGGATGGTATCTCCTTTCTTGATAACGATGGTGAAATTACCAGCCGAAGTCTCTGTGACAGCTAATGTCCACACTGGAAGAAAGACAACCAAAGAAATAAAGAGAATAATAAATCTTTTCATGACTACCTCCTTTTATTCTTTAAAAAAGCTGCTATAAAGATTTTGCAGCAGTTTATTCATTATAGTGTAATGATAAAGAAAGTCGATGAGAGTAATCCAAATCAGCATTACTCTTGTAATAAGCATAGTCCATAACCCAAGTTCTATAAATAAATCCTAATCCAAAACTTAAATTTTGGTCTTGATCGCTGCCTATTCTAAAAGCAAAATTCCTACCAAATTTCTTTTCAGCGCCCAAATGTAATAAATAAGTAGTTTCTTCTTGGTTATTTATCCCTTCCTTTCCATTTACATCTAAAGCCAAGAGTAAGTTTTTTCCCCACTTAATAGCTGTTCCTACTCTAAAGACATTGGGAACTTTTTCATCCTTCACATCTGCAGCCAAATTTCTAAACATAGTGCCAAATGATATTCTATCACTATATTTATAAAGAATACCAAAGTCGAAACCAAAACCTGCTCCGCTTTCAATTTTAGTCTCAATGGCTAATCTTTTAATAGTAGTACCAAGAGAGACTTTTGAATTAACGGCTGAAGCTAAAGTAAGAGTATATGTATCTTCTGTCATCTTACTTGTCTTTTTTAACACTCCTTCTTCTAATTTAGCGGCATTTCTTAAGAAACTCACTCCAAATCCATAGCGAAGCCCCAAAGGTTGAGCATAAGCAATATAATCAGTAGAAAGAGTCTTTATTCCAAAAGGAATACCATGCATAGTGGTAAATTCCACAAAAGTATTTTGAATAAGCCCAGCTGGATTCCAATACAGAGCGTTAGCGTCATCTGCTATGGCTACAAAAGCACCTCCCATGCCCGCAGGTCTTGCCCCCATTTGAAGATCGGTAAAAGAATCAGCATAAGAAGGCAAAACAAACCATAATGGAAGGATGATCATCAAAAACATTATCTTCTTCATTGGCCTTCCTCCTTCTTCATTTGACTACACCAACAGGCTTAGAAACTATATCTGGCTTAGAACCATCAGTATATTCAGCTTTAAAGTAATAAACATAGATACCACTTCCTATATATTCTCCTTGGTTATTTAAACCATCCCAAGCTTCAGACATGTTTTTGTCAGCATCTCTGTTTACATTGCTCAATAATGTTCTTACTAAATCACCAGCTAAGTTAAATATCTTAATGGTCACTTTAGCGTCTTTAGTTAGATCATAAGTAAGGTATATCGTATCGGAACCAGCTTTAAATGGATTCTTACTCAAGTAGAGATTGAACTTTTCTGGAATATCTTGTCCTTGAAATTCACCAATATCATAGATAGTAAAATGATTGACCCTTACGCTGACTGTGTTATTTACAAGATCTACTATGCTATTTCCTGCTTTTATCCATTCCTTGCCATCCCAAAAGACAATTTCAAACTTACCTTCATCAAGTTCATTAGGTTTACTACCATCAAGATAAATATCTCTTATGCCATTGCCATTAATATCCCAATCACTATCTTGATAAGATAAAGTAACCTTAACGGGTCGATGGAAGACAATATTTACTGGGCCAAACTCATGAGGAATGCCCAAAAGTTTAATTTTTTGTTGGGTTTCATAAGGTTTAATTTGTTCATCTTTGTTAGCTGGTTTAATAGAGATCTTTTCATCTTTAATTAAAGCATCCTCTGGGATTTCAACCTTTGACTTATCTGGCGATATGACTTCTTTTCCTTCTTTTCCTACTATTTCCGTAGCTTTAGGAATAGTATAAACTACAAAGATGGTCTTGACAAACTCATTATCGGCTGAATCTCTTATGATAATAGTAATCTCATTCTTTCCAACCACTAACGGTACCTGTTTGCTAAACATATCATCCCGAGGAATAATGACCGGACTATTTTCTACTTCTCCTCTAACTAAGACTAACTTTGCTCCTTTAACCTTTCCTGAGATTTTTATGGCTGAAACATAGACTTCATAGGCAACTTTTATTCCAGAAATTTCCACAGGAACAGGAGCAGGATTTATAGAAACACCTTCATTGCCTTGATCATCTTGTAATGGAGGAATTTCGTTGTTTAGTTCTACCTTCATGGCCGTGGTAAAAGTATTTCCGGCAGTATCTGTAGCTTTGATATAAACTGAAGCTTCTTTATCATTGTTCTTATTAGTAACCTTAGCTTTAATTGTATAATTACCATTACCTTCGTCATCCATCTTTTCATCGCCGAGGGGAGTTTCTAGTAAGCCATCATAATTTATCACTACTGTATAAGATGGAGTATCTAAGTAAGCGGTAAAGATGATCGTATCTTCAACTCTAATACTTTCTGTCTTGTTAGCAGTAAGAGTGCCACCAGGTTTTAAAGTATCTAATTTTATAAGATCAACAAAAGTAGCCAGATGTCCAACTTTATCTCTAATTTTATAATAGACATATTTTTCGCCATCACCACTAGATAATGTCCAATTTTTAGCAATCGTAGGATCTTCCCAAGAAGAATAACTACTTTCATTATCAAGATTAGCATAACATACTTTATCGACACCACTACCCTCATCACTATAAGTGAGATTTAAGATCACCGTAGCGGTGGTAGCATATTCTGCCCCATTAGTAATTTTAATGCTTCCAGCAGGCCCTGCTTGATCTAAGGTAGTGGTATCAGTCACGGCTAAAGATTCATTACCGACGAGATCTTTTACTTTGAAATAAACAGTCTTAGTTCCATCTCCTTTGGTAATGGTCCAGGTATTAGCAGTATTGTAGCCCTCCCAACTACTATAAGTAATACCATCATTAGAAAAACACATCTTATCTATCCCTGAACCATTACCATCAGAAGCACTAAGAGCCAAACTGACTAAAGTAGCAGCAGTATAACCAGTGGTATCGTTAATGATAACACTTAAGGAAGTAGGCGAAGTGGTATCAATAGTAAAGCTGCCAAAAGAATTGCTTCCTTCGTTGCCCGATAGATCCTTACCCACTATCTTAATCGTAGTAGGTCCTTGAGTTTCTCCATTTGCAGAGATAGGATACTTATAAGTATAAGTGAGTCCATTTAAAGAATCATAAGTAGTTTCTTTGTTGTTTACCGTCACCGTAGGATTAGATTGCAATGTTTCTGTAGTAGTAAAAGTAATAGTATTTGTTCCTGTCTTAATTAAAGAATGAGAAGTATTAAGAGTAGCAAAGACAGGAGCTTTAGTATCTAAGGTAACTTGTTTAGCTTGGCCAAAAGGACTAATATTTCCTGCCAGATCAATAACTCTAGCTGTTATCTTATTATCCCCTTCCAACAAAGGTACTTGACTAAAGCTAAAATCAGGAGATGAAGTAGCACTATTGACATAACCACCATTGGCATATAGCTCCACCGTAGAACTACTTTCAGCTGCTCCAGAAACATTAATAGTAGAAGAATTAGTAGGAGTAGTAGGTTGAGTAATTACTGGGACAGAAGGAGCAGTGTTATCCAGAGTTACTGCCAAGCTATTATTGCTATTCGTATTTCCTGCAGTATCAGTGGCAGTTATATTAATAGATAGATTGCTGTTATCAGATTTAGTATTATTCTTGTTTATCATATAGATGATAGTATAAGTATTATTGCCATTATTCGTAATATTTTCAGATCCAGAAATATAATAAGAATCTATATTGCTAAAATTTACTGATAAGGTATAATTATTATCATCCCAGGTAGAAGCGAATTTTATAGTATCTAAATTTTTATAAATTAAATCAGCATCATTACTGATATTAGAAGTAAAGATTGGTGGGGTATTATCTAAGTTAATAGTCTTTGAAGCTGTAAATTCATTGTTAGCTATATCTTTGGCCAACATAGAGACAGAAGCTGAAGGATTAGTTTGATTTTTAGTAACAGTTATTTCTTTACTATAGGAGCCATTACCTAAATCAGCCATAGTTTGAGCTCCTATAGGAGTTGCCAATAGAGAGTCGTAGTTAATAGTAACATTATATCCTTTGGCATTTAAGGCTGCTGTAAAGAGAATAGTATCGTTTATTCTGGCGCTATTTTTGCTGGCTGTTAAAGTACCCGTAGGAATAATATCTACCATAATAGAATCACTTGCAGCTAAGCCAATATTCCCAGCGGCATCTTTAGCCCAGGCATAGATATTTACAGTTCCAATAGAAGCACCGACCAGCTGGCCAGAAGTAGAAGTAGTATAAGTCCCATTAGGAGTTCCTTGATTATTAGTAAAGCTGTAGTAGTATCCGGTAATACCGGTGCCACCAGTATCAGCAAATCCAGACCAGGTAAAATCTAAGATGGTATTTGAAGAAGAGACTGCTCCTCCGTTAATAACTACTGTGGCTGAATTAGAAGGGGCAATGGAGTCCACGATGATAGTATCATTAACAGCCTGGCCAATATTCCCAGCAGCATCTTTAGCCCAAACATAGATATTTACCGTTCCTTGTGAGGAACCTGTTAATTGACCGGTATTAGTAAAAACTTGGGTGCCAGTAATAGTGCCACCGTTATTACTAAAGGAGTAGTAGAAACATTCGATATCGCTATAATTATCAGTAAAGCCACTCCAGGTGAAATCTAAGGTAGTATCGGTAGAATAAGTAGCTCCACTGTCAATGATGACATAAGCAGAAATTTTAGTAGGAGCAACTGTATCTAATTTAATCGTATCGGAATAAGTCCCGATATTGCCGACATTATCTCTAAGCCTATAGTAGACCGTCTTAACGCCATCGCCAGAAGTTAAGCTCCAGTTAGTCTTAGTAGCAGCAGCATTCTCCCAGGAAGAATAACTACTGCCATCATTAGAGTAACAAACCTTATCCAAGCCACTGCCACCACCATCAGCATAGCCAGAGAGATTTAAAGTTACAGCAGCTGAAGTCGTATATTCATCGCCATTAGCAATAGATATAGTTCCCGAAGGAGCGGTGGTATCTAAAGTAGTAGTATCGCTAACGGCCGTAGCTTCATTTCCAGCAATATCTTTGACTTTAAAGTGAACGGTTTTAACTCCATCGGCAGTAGTAACAGTCCAGGTCTTAGCTGTGTTATAGTCTTCCCAAGAGCTATAGTTAGTTCCATCATTAGAGAAGCAGATCTTGTCTAAGCCAGAGCCAGAAGCATCTGTGGCTGAGAGACTTAAGCTTACTTGGGTCGAAGCAGTGTAACCAGCGGTATCATTTATGGTAAGACTTA
>Ga0180009_10000606_pt1 | contig 48425 bp, 37 predicted proteins | sample OS_PC_MetaG_FD_123537 | JGI IMG/M metagenome (GOLD analysis project Ga0180009, IMG submission 123537) | Groundwater microbial communities from the Aspo Hard Rock Laboratory (HRL) deep subsurface site, Sweden - OS_PC_MetaG | ecosystem: Environmental > Aquatic > Deep subsurface > Groundwater...
ATGCTCTGCGCTCGTTGCAGGATTTTGGTCCCAATATGTGTTAGAGCCGATGCGTTATGCGAATAAGTCGCGCCAGGGCGGGCCTGTTATCCTGTCAAATATTTTCCCCCGGTGAACTATTACCTTTCTTCAAACAGGCCAAACTCTTCGGTCTATTTGATAAAGTACCGGTCTTTGCGTTTGCCCTGGCTGATTCATTGTTCCCCAAGGTATTAAAAGAAAACATGCCCACCGGCGTATATGGGGCCACGAATTATCTCTGGTATTATCCTGATACCCCTGCCAATAAAGCCTTTGTTAAGAAATATCTTGAATATACAACAAAAGCCGGAAAACCAGACCCATACCCATCCGGCATCGGAGCCTTTGGAGGTTATTGCTCTGCTATGTTCCTCACCAAGGCCATTCTTAAGGCCGGCTCTGTGGATACCAACAAGGTGATTAAGGCCTTAGAGGGGCTCACCATTGACACGGCCATAGGACCAATCAAAATGCGCGCTTGCGACCACCAGGCAGTAACGCCCGCTTTCTGGGGAAAAATTGATAATGTCCCGGGTTACCCCTTCCCCATCATTAAAGATGTTGTCATGACCCCGGCCAAAAAGGTCATTTCCACATGCAAAGAGATAAGTGCAGCCAGGAAAGCGGCCAAAGCCAAATAGGATAACAGATAGGGCCCCGCTTGTCTGCCGCGGGGCCATATGCCAATAACCTGTTCTATGGAAATAGCCAGCATACAGGACTAACTATCAGGTTTTGATTATGGATTTTGATCCATCCATGCTTTTCATCCAGTTTATCAGTGGTCTCAGCAGAGCCATGGTTCTTTTCCTGATGGCCTCCGGTTTGACCATTGTCTTCGGGGTGATGAGGGTTATCAACTTCGCCCATGGCGTCTTTTACATGCTGGGTGCCTACCTGGCCTTTCCTTGATCGTCCTCCCGTTTATCTTGGAAAAGGGTTTTTCCGAGTATTATCTCTATCTGGCCACAAAAATTATGGTTTGGGCCCTATATGCCATGAGCTTTAATATAGTGCTGGGATATGGGGACATGATGTCCTTCGGTCATGCCGCCTTTTTCGGAATCGGGGCCTATACCTGTTCTCTTCTTTTGATCAAAGCTTCATGCCATATGGCCCTGGCATTTGCAGCGGCTCCTTTTGCGGCTGCGGCTGCAGGGCTTATTATCGGGTATTTCAGTGTGCGGATAAAGGGCGTCTTTTATTTTGCAACCATCACTCTCTCCTTTGCCCAGTTAGCCTATATTCTGGCATTTAAATGGAGGAGCTTTACATTCGGAGACGATGGTATCCAGGGAATTCCTGTGCCTGCATTGATCTCCACTGATGAGACCTACGTCAATTATTATTTTTTCGCCCTGATAATCATTCTCATCTGTATTTATGTATTATGGAAAATCGTTAAATCTCCTTTCGGACTGATGCTCAAGTCCCTTAGGGAAAACCCCGAGAGGGCAACCTTTGTGGGCATGAACGTCGAAAATTACCGGTTAATTGCTTTCGTCATATCGGCCTTTTTCTCGGGTATTGCCGGTGTGCTTTATGCCTTATTGGAGACATCTATCGCCCCGGATATTCTCTCCATGGTGGGCTTGACAAACAAGGCAGGGGAGATGGCAGGTATCCTCCCTGCCGGAGACAGGAAAAGATTGGAGTTTGGGATTGTTTTGGCTACAGACCCTGACCTGTTGCTCTTGGACGAACCTACATGTGGAATGTCCCGTGTCGAGACCACGAATACCATCGATCTTATTCAGCAGATTGCTGAAAAAGAGTCACTCACGGTCCTGTTTACCGAGCACAAAATGGATGTGGTATTCTCTATCTCATCTTTCATCACTGTTATGAATTTCGGGGCTATCATAGCCGCTGGAGAGCCTGATGAGATCAGGGCCAATGAGAAGGTGCAGAAGATCTATTTTGGAGAAGGCTGATGTTCCTCGAGGTAGATGAGATCGATACCTATTACGATGTCTTTCAGGCAATTTTCAATGTTTCTCTGATGCTTGATAGGAAGGAGGTTGTCTGTCTTCTGGGCAGAAACGGGGCCGGAAAGAGCACTACACTGAGTAGTATTGTGGGGCTTAACCCGCCCAGATCTGGAAACATAAAGTTTAAGGAACTCCAGATTAATGGTAAAAAACCTTATCAGATTGCCCGCCTGGGCATCTCCTTTGTCCCTGAAAATCGATTGATATTTTCGGATCTGACCGTCAGGGAGAACCTGGAATTAGGACGTAGAGACACAAAAGGACAGAAAGTTGGAACAGCTCTTGAAAAGGTCTATGAGCTCTTTCCGCCACTTAAAACCCTCGAAAACCAGCAGGGAGGGACCTTGAGCGGCGGGGAACAACAGATGCTGACCATCGGGAGATCTCTTATGGGTGATCCCGAACTCCTATTGCTTGATGAACCCACCGGAGGCCTGTCTCCCCTCATTGTCCAGATGTTAGGGGAGAAGATTGGACAACTGAAAAAGGAAGGATTGACTATCCTTCTAACAGAACAGAACGCCCTTTTTGCCCTGGATATAAGCAAAAGGGTATACGTTATTGATAAAGGCATTATTGTATTCGAAGGCCGTGTAAAGGAGTTGAGTGAGAACAGAGAGATCATGAAAGAGTACTTGGGAGTGTAAAAAGAAGTTATTATTTACTCTACCCTGTTAAAACCTTTTAGAGACCTTCAACCGAGTGTTGTGTCCCAGAAATATCTTTAATAAACTGTCATTTCGAGTAAAACGAGAAATCTTACTGGATTTAAGGCATTATAAGACCTCTCCTCAAAACAAGGGGCTCTGCGTTCTTATCTGTCCCGAATCCATGCCTATCATTTCCTTCATTGGCAGGGTATAAATTAGAACTTACCTGCCCTGAATGTGGAAATGTTAATCCACCGGGAAGTAAATTTTGCAATGAATGAAATCTCAGGGGCTTTTTTTATGGTTGACTTTCTTTGGTCATTGAGATATCTAATAATTGCTCGATGTTTCCGCTGTTTCAAACCTTTTTGGTTATGCCCCTGAGATATTTGGAAGATAGATCTCAGGGGCATTTTTCTGCCTTCCAAGGTATCCGTATAGGTCAAAATCTGGCTTTAAAATCATGTTCTCCTCACATTAGCCCTGCGGTTATCCCATCTTTTAAACTTCTGCTATTTATTCATCAATTTCACTGATATCCCAGGTTATATCAAAGTTCCTGTAGAATCTTTAGAATAAAAATTGACAATTTCTTTTGGGTTAATTATAGTACGATTTAATATTTTGTTCGAAAGGTAGAGAAAATAGTTAAAAATAACAGGCTGTTAGAAAAAGATTTGTCCAAATTTTCAATGTTATACGAGGCGTATCAATGGAAAATAAAGAAACAAAAGCCGAACGTAAGGTGAAAATATTAAAGACGGCTGGAAAGATATTTGCTCAGTATGGTTTAAAAAAGACTTCTGTAGATGATATTGCCAAAGCCGTTGGATTAGTCAAGACTTCTCTTTATTACTATTTTGAAAGCAAGGAAGAATTATTTCAAGCAGTAATAAAACACGAAAGTGAGAAAATGATAATGAAACTCCAAGAAGCAATAAATAATAAATCTTCACCTCAAGAGAAATTACGTGCTTATTTTGTGACTAGAATGAATTACATAAAAGAATTGATAAATCTTTATCAACTGACGAAAACGGCAGCCCAGGAATTAATGCCTTTGATTGAAAAAGAACGCAGGCTTTTTTTTAAAGCCGAAAAAGCCCTTATGTTAGAGATCCTGGAAGAAGGTTCTGAGAAAAATATTTTTGGGATAAATAACCCAGAATTCACCGCTTTGGCAATTATTGCCAGCATGAGGGGACTAGAGCCCACGCTTCTTTTATATCAAGATAGAAGATTACGAGTTGCCGATTATGATTCCATGCTAAATTTTCTTTTCCACGGGATTTTGAAAACCTAAAAATTTTATAGCCGTTCACATGTTCCGGGTTGCTTTTTTTATTGACCTTGCTCCAAGGACGTTTCAGATTTTCGTTGAACCCAGAACCCAGAACTTTGAACCGTGAACGGTTACGAATTTTTTAGATTCCATCAACCGTTTTTCCAGTCAAATATTTGAGTAATTGAAACTGATAAACTCTGATAAGTGAACGATCAATCGTATTTATGACTTGGAAATCTTTTCAGGCAATTGGCCATTGTAGAGAGAAACTATCAAAAGATCGAAGATGATTCATTTCACCTAGTGGAGGTTTACAAATGCCAGAAAACAGAAAATCGCTTCAAGAAGAGTTTGAGCCTCTGTTTAATCCAAGAGCTGTGGCTGTAATCGGAGCAACAAATAATTGGAGCAAGTGGGGATTTTCAACCTGGAACTCTCTTCTTGATGGCTATAAAGGCAAAGTGTATCCGGTAAACAATCGTGATAAGGAGGTTCTCGGACATCGCGCCTACAGTCGTGTCATCGATATCCCCGAAGATGAGCCGGTTGATCTTGCCGTATTTGTTATCCCGGCCGAAGGTGTCCCTTCCGTGATGGAAGACTGCGTGCAAAAGGGTGTTCGGGCGGCAGTCATCATTTCGGCGGGTTTTGCCGAAACCGGAGAAGAAGGAAAAAAGCTCCAGGATGAGGTTGTCAGGATAGCAAGGAAAGGCCCCCTACGCTTTATCGGTGGCAACTGCATGGGTTTCTGGAGCGCCACCGCAAACCTGAAAGCGTTTATGTTTCCGCTTCTGGTCATGGACGGTCCCTTAGCTATGGTGTCCCAGGGAGGAAATATCGGCGGGAGTGTAGTTTCAGCCGGTTATACGAGGGGGATAGGATTTCGCTCCTATGTTAGCTGCGGGTGTACGGCGGATATTCAGGTGGAGGATTATATTGAGTACTTCGGTGATGATCCAAAAATTGAAGTCATTTTAGCTTACATTGAGGGAGTCAATGACGGTACCAGGTTCACAGAAAAAGTTAGTCGTGTATCTGCTAAAAAGCCTGTGATCGCCTTGAAGCCGGGTAAGACAGAGGCGGCGACAACAGCTATTACTTCCCATTCCGGTGCCCTTGCTGGTTCAAGCACGCTTTACGACAGTGCGTTTAAGAAAGCAGGCATCATGAGAGTCAATACACCTGAAGAACTCCTTGATACGGGCATGGGATTTGTAACCCAACCTTTGCCTCGTGGAAAAAAAATTGCCATCATATCACCTGGCGGAAGCTACGGGGTTTTAACTGCCGATACATGCGCGTCCATGGGCCTTGAAGTGATTAAACTCTCAGATGAGACCATCGCCGAGTTCGATAAGATATTGCCACCACGTTGGAGTCATGGAAATCCAGTAGATCCGGCAGGGGACCGTAACTTCATTGCCTATATGCAGGCTCCCGACTTGCTTTTAAAACTCCCGGAGGTCGATTCGCTAATCTATATGGGATTTACAAACTTTAGCGGTTGGGCGACAAGATTTAGTGGTATTAATAAAGACATTACCAAAATCTATCAAGAACTTATCCAAGAACTTACCAAACTAATTCCTGGGAAGGAAGCCTTGGAGGATCCACGAACTGATGAGAGTTGGATGGAAGAATTGACCAAGAAGCTTGTGGAGAGTTTCTTTGCTGTGTTTGGGACTACTGATTCCACTGATTTGGAAGCTTTTTCTCAAAAACTCACCTCTATTTTTAAAAATAAAAAGGTCGGCCCAAAGTTAAAGGAACAATTTCTGAGGACTGCTAAATCCTTTCATAATGGCACCATTGGGGAAAACATGAACCCTTTTGGGCCGGTTCTAGAAGCCCTGATGGAGGGGCTTCTCATTACGTGGATCAAGACCTATGATAAACCCGTGATTACCACCAGCTTCATGGAGATGTCGACTGTCAGTAAATTAGGCTATCATGCTTATCCTACTCCGGAGCGGGCCGCAACGGTGCTTACAAAGATGATGGAATACCGAGAATATCTTGAGCAAAAAGGTATAGTGCGTATCCAAGGGCCAAGTCCTCCCTAGTATGAGTTATCGAATTTAGAAATAATTTTGTTAATTAATTCTGCGTCATAAAACATAAAAAATGGAAGAAGAAAGAATAAAATGAATGATCTTGATTTAGATAAACTCTTTAATCCCAAAAATATTGCCATGATCGGTGCCTCAGCCACCTTAGGAAAATGGGGATCCATCATCCTATTTAATATACTTAATGGGGGTTTCGATGGAACGGTTTATCCCGTCAATCCAAACGAGAGATCCATAATGGAGCTTCCATGTTATCCCACAGTTGGTGACATTCCCGAACCTGTAGATTTGGCCATGATCACCACACCGGCCCAAACTGTTCCATCTCTCATCGATGAATGTGGAGCCAAAGGCATCCCCTTTGTGATTGTGGTAACATCAAATTTCAGCGAGACCGGTTCCAAGGGTGCAAAATTGGAATGTGAAATCGTTGAAAAGGCGAGAAGTTACGGAATGCGTATTGTGGGCCCCAACACCATGGGGATTTTCTGTGCAAAATCCGAGCTTCACGCCTTAATGCCTCCTATTATTCCTCTTCATGGGCCTGTATCTATGTTTTCTCAGAGTGGGAACCTGGGTACCCAGATGTTAGCCTGGGGGGAGAGTGAAGGGGTGGGATTCGAAAAGTTTGTCTGTAGTGGAAACGAGGGGGATCTCACTTGCGAGGATTACCTCCGCTATTTTGCCAAGGATGAGGCTACTCGGGTTATCTTGGCCTATCTTGAAGGTGTGGACAATGATTCGGAATTGCTTCCTGTGGCCAGAGAGGTATCCAAGAAAAAACCGATTATTGTTTTCAAAGGAGGAAGGACCGACGCTGGAAGCAAAGCGGCCGCATCCCATAGCGGGGCAATGGCCGGTTCGACCCATATCTACAAAGCTGTTTTCCGTCAAACTGGGATGATTGAAGTATCATCAAGTCAAGGACTTATGGACTGCGCCAAGGCATTTTCCTATCTCCCGATTCCACAAGGAAACAGGGTGGCCATACTCACGCGTGGTGGTGGTTGGGGGGTTATCACTACAGATGCTTGTGAGGAAAACGGTCTTGTGGTCCCACCATTACCAGATGATCTGATAAAAAAATTGAATAAGATTTTGCCTGAGTATTGGAGTCACGGGAACCCGGTAGATATGGTGGCCGTCATCAGCCGGGAGCCATATTTGAAATGTCTGGAGATACTGGCTGATTGGGAAGATATTGATGCCATCATCACCTTTGGAGGAAGGGAGAATATAACTCTAAAATCCCCTAAAAAAAGTAAGCTTCCTGATGAATTTAAAGCCGCCCTCAGCGCCTTTAATCCTCAAAAAGAGAATGCCCAAGGCCAGGATAAATCCATCAAGCTCATAATGGAATTGATTGAACGGACCGGGAAACCGATTATCGAATTGGCCCTTTTCTCTTCGGATCTTGACAGAAATTCCTTTGAAAATTACCACCCGGTCTGTTTTCCTATTCCAGAGAGGGCAGTGCAAGTTCTGCGTTTGATGGTCGAGTATAGAAGATTTTTAAATTCGTCGGCATGAATCCGAAATAAGGGCAGTATTAAAAGAGTTCCAGTAACATGAAATATTGATATATAACTTTGTATGAAACAATTCTACTATCCTAAGTATAGATAGATTGAAAAAAAGGGAGGAAAATATATGGCATGGTATGCGTATGTGGCTTACTTTGTTGCTGGTCTTTTTTTAGCCAATGGGGTACCCCATTTCGTAAACGGCATATCCGGGAAGAGATTTCAAAGTCCATTCGCCTCTCCTCCTGGCGTGGGGGAATCGTCTCCACTGGTAAATGTCGTCTGGGGCATAGTCAATTTTGCCATTGGTTATGTGCTTATCTTCGGGGTAGGGGATTTTAAAGGTGGCTTGACCCTTGAAGTTCTAATGGTTGGACTCGGTATTCTGATTGCTGCATTGGCATTGGCTTGGCATTTTGGAAGAGTCCGCGGATCCTGATTTTCCATTAAAGATTCAGATATATTAATGGCTAACTTAAATGTATAGCTGCCCGTTAATCCATTGGATGGACTACGAATAAATTGAGATGAGACCATTTTTCTATCCTTCCAGCATAGTTGTTTTTGGGGTAACGGATCATCCACTGAACCTGGCTAAAAACATTATCTTAAATTGTCAGGAAGGAGGTTTTACTGGAGAAATCTACCCAGCCGGGAGGAATCCAGGTAGTGTTTACGGGAAAAAGATTATAACAGACCCTGATTCTTTGCCTGAAGGAATCGATTTGGCAGTTATTCTGGTTCCGGCCAAGTTTGTAGCTGAAACGCTTGATATATGTGGCCGAAAGAGAATTCTTCACGCTATTATCTCCACCGGAGGCTTTCGAGAATTCATTGAAAAGAACAATGAGGCAGAGGAAGATCTACTTCTGGTGGCAAAACGTTATGGGATTCGATTCATTGGCCCCAACTGTATCGGCGTGATGTGCACAGGATCAGGTCTTTGCACACCTTTTAATCCCATACAACCGCAAAAGTTTAAGAAAGGAGCTATAAGCATCATAGTCCAGAGCGGAGGGGTGACTAATCAAACGGCCCACTACTTCTCTGAGGAACACATAGGTTTCTCGAAAATCATTAGTGCCGGTAACAAATTAAACCTGGATGAGATCGATTTTATAGAATATTTGATGGGCGATGATGATACCGAACAGATTCATCTTTACCTGGAAAGCATTAATGATGGCAGGAAATTATTAAAACTATCAAAGAGATCGAAAAAACCCATTGTCATCTTTAAATCTAATGTCAGCCAAACAGCATCGAAAGTCGCTAGATCTCACACCGCTGCCCTTTCTAATAATGACCGTATTGTTGAGGGTGCTTTGAGGCAAGCAGGAATTGTTCGAGTAAATAATATTCATGATATGACTGTATGCGCAAAGGCCCTTCAACTGCCACCCCTAAAAGGAGATCGATTGGTGGCCATATCTTTATCAGGAGGTTTTTCTGTAATTCTTGGAGATGCATGTGAAAAGTATGGTTTCCATTGTCCAGAACTACCACGGAAGCTCCTGGATAAGATAGAAAGTTATCGTCGTGGAGGGGTGATCCGAATGTCAAATCCCATGGATTTCGGTGATGTTTACGATAGAAAGGCACTTCTATTTACGCTTAAGAGCTGTCTAGCACTGGATCATATTGACGGCTTGATCCTTTCCCTGATCTATAGTCCAGAGATGGAAAAAATGTTTAGAGATAATATTGATTCCAGTGAATCGCTGTTGAAATTCCTAAAAGACTTGTGTGAAAAGGCCAATAAGCCCATAGCACTCAGTTTTTTCTCGCAAAGGCGATATATTGAAGAGTTTAAAAAGATGGACTTATTTCCAGTTTTTAATGATTCCTTAGAGAGTGTTCGCGCTTTTCGGATGTTACGTGACTACTGGAGGAGTAAAGACATAGCAAAAGTTATTTAAAAATAATACAGTTATAACAGGAAAGAAGGTTGATGTGATGGGGCTGAACAGGAATCAAAGGGGCAAATAGGATTTAAAGAGTTGTTTTGCTGGGCGTATTGGCCGGAATTATTGACATTATTCCTATGATTTTTCAAAAATTATCATGGAATGCAAATATATGCGCTTTTGCTTTCTGGGTAGTGGCCGTATTCATAATCACTACATCGAGCCTAATACGAAAAGGTCCTCTGAAAGGACTGCTCATATCAGTATTTCTTCTTATCCCTGTTGGAATACTTGTGGGCCTGAAAGAGCCAAAAATTCTAATTCCTATGGGCGATATGACCCTGAATTTAGGTAGCTTACTGGGTTATTTTATTGATAAAGAATCTTGAAGAATCCGGCTCTTGCCCATTGGCCTGCTTTGAAAGAGACGTCAGGGATATGGCGGTCTTTGGAAATATAAAGCATAGGGGACAGGATTTTACAGAATTGAAAGGAGAAAAAATGGAAGAAAATAAATCAACAAAAAAATCAGAGGAAGAGTTCATGGAAAATTATCAAAAATTTGCCATGAAAGTCCCTGAGCGGAAACCAGAGTTCAAAACAGAGTCAGGGATTCCAATTAAGCCCTTGTACACGGCAAAGGATGTGACATCTTCTTCCAAAGATATAGATCTTGGGTTTCCAGGAGATTATCCATTTACCAGGGGGGTTTATCCCACCATGTATCGGGGCCGCGTTTGGACAAAAAGGTTTCTCATCGGCCAGCAGTCACCGGAAATATTTAATGAGAGACAGAAGGCCATGCTGGAAATGGGTCAGACTGGGATCAACTTTATTCCCTGCTGCAACACTGCAATGCGCGGTTTTGATTCGGATGCCATACCAAAAGAGACTATTGGGAGATGCGGAAGCACAATCGATTCGTTACTTGATGCTGAAATAGCTTTTGAGGGTATTCCCATTGATAAGGTGAGCACTGCATTTAATGACGGCAATCCCTGCATTTGCGCAGCGCTCTATTTTGCGCTAGCTAAAAAACAGGGAATTCCGCTTCATAAAATTACCGGAACCAGCAATCAGGCAGATTCCTTATCCCACTGGATGTCACTGCATCAACTTATTCTTTTTCCGTTGGAGGCCCATATTAGATGTTTGGTCGATCATATGAAATTCTGTACCGAGCATGTGCCAAAATATCATCCCCTTAGTATTGTTGGGCAACACATGGCCGAACAGGGTGCCACGCCCATACAAGAGATAGCTTTTACCATTTCAAACGGTATATATTATGTTAAGACATTTATAGAATCAGGGCTTGATGTGGATGATTTCGCTCCAAGATTATCGTTCTTTTTTTCGGTTCATAATGATTTTTTTGAAAGTATAGCCAAATTTAGGGCAGCTAGAAGAATCTGGGCAAGGATAATGAGAGAGAGGTTTGGCGCCCAAAAACCAGCCTCCTGGCAACTTAAAAGTCATTGCCAGACAACGGGCGTGGCCTTAACACGGCAACAGCCTCTTAACAACATCGCCCGAACTGCGTTCCATTCTCTTGCCGCAGTATTGGGGGGCACCCAGTCCCTCCATACCGATTCTTTTGATGAACCATTATGGACACCCACACCCGAAGCACAACGCATTGCAATTAACATTAATAATATAATTGCCGAAGAGACTGGAGTTGCAAATGTTACTGATCCATTAGGCGGCTCTTACTACGTTGAAAGTCTAACAAATGAAATTGAGGATAGAGTGTTGGAAATCATCAGTAAGATAGATCATATGGGCGGGATGTTGGAAGCTGTCAATAAGGGTTTTCCGCAGGATGAAATCCTCAGGTCCGCTGTTGAACACCAAAGAGAAGTTGATTCCGGCGAGAAGATAGTTGTCGGCTTGAACAGATATACGATCTCAGACGATGACGATCAGGAACCTCCGAAAACAGAGATAAATGAAGAGCTTATAGACAGGCAGATTGAGAGGACCAGAAAATTGAAAAGAGATCGTGATAAGAAAAAGGCTGAAAGGTCGCTCGAGGATTTGCGAAAGGCGGCAGAAACCGGAAAAGGCAATATATTTGAATTATTGATAGAAGGAGCTTTGACTTACCTGACCAGGGGCGAGATGGTGGGAACCTTGAGAGATGTATATGGGTTTGGGCAACCATTGAGCCTTTAATAATTTTACAGAAAAATATTTTCATTGTCTTTAGTCAAGCGAGAAGAGTGAGCAGGATTTTCCGATTGTGAAATGAATAAAGGATGAATAAAGGAATGAAAAAACATACAAGAGTTTTAATGACAAAAATAGGTCAGGACGGTCATGACCGAGGCATTAAAGTCGTTACTACGATGTTGCGTGACGCAGGTTTGGAGGTCATCTATACCGGCCCATGGCAAACACCGGAATCTATCACACAGGTTGCTATTGAGGAAGATGTCGATATAATTGGAGTAAGCAGTCTGTCATATGATCATCCATTAATATTTAAGCTTCTGGATTTATTAAAAGAAAATGACGTCAACATTCCTGTCATTCTCGGTGGAATTATTCCCAGGAGCGATGCCGAGGAGCTGAAAAAGGCAGGCGTAAAAGAGGTTTTTCACCCCGGAAGCACTATAGAAAGCATTCTTGAATGCATCGAGAAAGTTACGGCTTAATGAGTTTGGCAAGCTATATCAAAAAAGAAGTTACCTGCCCGGTGATGACCTGTAACCATTAATAACCCCCTGCAAGCCCCCCGGCAAATGAAAAATATCCCTCCCGAAAACAAGGATCTTTGCAATCTAAACTTTACCCTAGTCCGCCCCCATTTTCTCGGTTATCGGCTTAATGCTTGACGCTATGCCATATTTCATTCTATACTTGTTTTATAGTGAATCAAATCCAAAATACACGTTTATTCCTTTAATCCTGAAATTTGTGCTTTTTTTCGCCCTTTCGTGCTTTCGTGATAAAAATCCTGTTTGGTTTCGTGTTGTCAGGGTTAGGGGATTGAAGATTTAACCATTCATACAATGGAGGAATAAGGTGGAAATCTTAGAAAAACTCGATAACGATCATACCATTTCGGGGATTCCCCTGAAAAAGATCTATAACCCGGAAGACATTGCTGACCTGGATTACGAGCGTGAACTGGGTGCGCCGGGTGCTGCTCCTTTTACCAGAGGGGCCTATCCCAACATGTATCGTGATAAATTGTGGAGGATATTTCAATTGAGCGGTTACGGCACCGCCGAGGATGAAAGGGACCGGATTCTATATCTCCTTGAACAGGGGGAGACAGGTTTTATTATGGAGAGCGATATGTCCACGTGGTATCTCTATGATGTGGATCATCCTGCTGTCCTGAGCCGTAAAGATGAGGTGGGTCAGTATGGTCCCCCCATGTTCTCCCTCGAGGAGTTCGAGATAGCCCTGGAGGGCATTCCCATTGAAAAGCTCTATTGTCATCCAGGCGGTGTGGGACCACCCCTTAGCCCCTTTTCCCATGCCTGCTACTTCTCCGTTGCCCAAAAAAGAGGCATCCCCCTTAAAACATTGACCGGAACGGGTGAGGGAGATTTTTTCCTTTTCTACCTGTCAAACCTTTACCCGGATCAAGTAGGTCCCACCGGAGGCCTTCGGTTAAATTGTGATCTCATTGAATACTGTGTGGAAAATCTTCCCAGATGGATACCCATCTCAATTCCCGGTTATAATGCCCGCGAGTGTAATGTCAACGCATATCAAGAACTGGCCATGACCTTGGCAAATGCCATCGCTTATATCGATGAGATTCTACGGAGGGGAAATCTCAAGATTGATGATTTTGCATACTCCATAGGAGGCGTAAGCTTTGCTTCAGGCCGTGATTTCTTTGAAGACATCGCCAAGATGAGGGCGGCTCGCCGAATGTGGTCCAAGTTATTAACAGAAAAATATGGCGCCAAAGACCCTCGATCACTCAGGATGCGGATTCATGCCCTTGTGCAGGGCTCATGCTATACCTACCAACAACCTCTGAATAATATCGTCCGGGGCACCTATCAGGCCATGGCTGCGGCCCTTGCCGGAGTTCAATCACTGGGGGTGGCTGCTTATGACGAGGCCATCTGCATCCCATCTGAGATGGCTCACACCATGTCCGTGAGGACTCAGCAGATATTACAGTATGAAAGCAATATTACCAACGTCGTCGACCCACTAGCCGGTTCCTATTTCGTGGAATCCTTAACCAACGAGATAGAGAATAGAACCTGGGAGTATCTGGACAAAATCGACGAGGAAGGGGGGTTTATCCATGCCCTTGAATCAGGATTCTTCCATCAGGAAGCCGTGAAAGGGACCATGGAAAAGCAGAGAAAGGTCTCAAAAGGGGAATTAAAGATCGTTGGCGTAAATTGTTTCCAGATGGATGAGGAACCCCACCATGTGGAGGCCTTTCGCCATAATCCCAAGTCCTGGGAGATTGCCATGGAGAGACTGGAACTTCTGCGCCAACGGCGGGATAAGGATAAAGCCCAGCGTTGTATGGATGATCTGCGAAAGGCTTGTGAAACGGATCAAAATGTCATGCCCGTCATGATGGAAGCGGTCCAATCCCTTGTGACAGTGGGGGAAACAGGCCAGATCTTTCGTGAGGTCTTTGGCACATGGGATCCCCCAAAAATGTTGTTTTGAGGTTGAAGAGGAGCCCGCTGGACCGAATCGCTCCTGAACTTAACCGTCTGCGGCGGAAATCTTTTTGGACGGGATTAACAAGATTAACAAGATTTTTTTATATTTTTGTATCCTGAACATCCTGTCTATCCTGTCTAAAAAAGGAAATTCCTATACAATAATGCTTGATTATAATTAAGGTTACCTTTATGAAAACGAAAGCAAAAAGACCAAGAGTTTTAATAGCAAAGCCGAACCTGGATGGCCATTGGACAGGGGTTGCCGTTGTGGCAACGGCCCTTCGCGATGCGGGGATGGAGGTCATCTATGGAGGCATGTTGGAAGCCGAACAGATTGTGACAACGGCCATACAGGAAGATGTTGATGTCATAGGCCTTAGTCTCGGAGGCCGTTACCAACAGGTTCGTAAATTCATGGATCACCTTAAGAAAAACAAGGTTGACAATGTCCTTGTCATCGCCGGGGGGACCATACCCAGGGAAGATATACCTATGCTTAAGGAGATGGGGATTTCAGAAGTCTTCCCACCTGGATCGGATCTCCAATCAATTGTGAATTATATTGAAGACTCTCTAAATTAGGTTTTTCATTCAACTTTTTACTTGACAGACATCTCTTTATATATTATCGAAAAAGTATAAATTGAACAGAATCTTTTGAAAATCATATTCTTACCATTTGATGAATAAATGGTCATCTTAAAGAGCTAAGTTTTTTCGAAGGTGATCTCTCTCATGATATCTGCATTTCTTTAATTTGAATACAATAAGTAACACTTTGAACATAATCTGTTTCGCTAATCTCATTGTTGCGGTAAAATTGCGGTAATAAATAGAATAATAAAAAGATGGAATGACAGATTTTGGGAAAGGGGCGTATAGGCCATTTTTCCATATTCGAAGTAAAAACTTCAAATCTTAAAAAATTCCCTAATTTCAATAAATTATAGGCAGCCGAAATATATTTGATATATTCGTAAAAAGTCCAATTCATTGAATGTGTCATTTCGACCACAGGGAGAAATCTTATCTTTTCAACATATTACACATGAAAGATTTCTCGCGCAGTTTATCCCGCCCACGGGGCGGGGCTCGAAATGACAGTTTGTTAGGACTTTTAACGAATCCATCATAATTTAGTTCACTTTATTTATCAGAAAGGATCTAATCGCTCTGCTTGAAGTAAATGAAGTCTCTAAGGACTTTGGGGGGGTTGAGCCTTGAACACCGTCAGCTTAGAGGTTCATCAGGGTGAAATACCATTGTCAGGCGCGGCACTATGGTTTGGAGTGCGCTGGTTTGGCCCAACGTCCTGTAACTGGCGTGGTTTGATTCCTCTTTCCGAGGATCGTCGTATCTTTACGCCTCTGGTCCGTTCGAGCTATGCCTGGAAAAGGGAATGTAAGAGACGGACGGCTGTTGAGCGTGTGAACAGCTGGCTGGATGTTTCCTTTAGTTTCGAGAAATACTTCATCCGTCAGTAATTTGCACTTCCATTTTGGAGTTCAAAAATGGCTTTATTGAAGGTGGAAAACGTTGTCCTCTCCTTTGGTGGGATCCAGGCTTTATCGGATGTCAGTTTGGAGATAGAAAAGGGGCAGTTATTTGCCCTTATAGGCCCTAATGGCTCAGGCAAGACCAGCCTGATAAATTGTATTACCACGTTTTATAAAGTAGATCGGGGGCATATCTACTTTAACGGGGAGGATATTACCCGCCTTCATTCTCATAAGATCGCAAAACGAGGTATAGCGCGAACCTTCCAAGGGCTTGAATTGTTCAAGCACGCTACCGTATTGGATAACATTAAGCTGGGTCGGCATATCCATTTGAAAACAGGTGCCCTCCTTGGGGGAATCTATCTGGGGCCGGCGCGGCGAGAAGAGGTAGCAACCCGGAAATATGTTGAGGAGCAAATCATCGATCTCTTGGAAATAGAAGATATCAGGAAGGAAGTTGTTGGCGCCCTCCCTTATGGGTTGCAGAAGCGAGTTGAGCTGGGAAGAGCCTTGGCTATGGAGCCGGAACTCTTGTTGCTCGATGAACCCACTGGAGGGATGAATCGGGAGGAAAGGGAGGATCTGGTCAGCTATATCCTTGACGTGCATGAGGTCTGGGGGGTGACCATATTGTTAGTCGAGCACGATATGGGAGTGGTGATGGACATCTGTGATCCGGTGATGGTGCTGAATTTTGGGAGGAAGATAGCTGAAGGCACGCCAGAGGCAATCCAGGCCAACCCTGAAGTCATTGCTGCCTATTTAGGTTCTCAAAAGAGAGCATAAAGGCCAAGCGAAAGTGAAAGAGATGGAAGGAATAAGTACAAATACTCTGCCCGGGCTGCTTATAGATAACGCCGAAAAGATGGGAGATCGAGTTGCCTTGAGGGAAAAGGAGTATGGCATCTGGCAGGAGATCACCTGGAAACAATATCTGGAGAACGTTAAATCGTTTTCGTTGGGTATGATCAAGCTCGGCCTTAAAAGGGGAGACAAAGTAGTATTCGTCAGCGATAACCGCCCTGAGTGGCTTTATACCGAATTGGCGGCCATGTGTGCCGGTGCTGTCCCTCTGGGCATGTATCCCGATAGCGAGAATGTGGAAGAATTCCGATATTTAATAGCCAATTCTGATGCCAGGTTCGTCATGGCCGAAGACCAAGAGCAAACAGATAAGGTGCTGGCGGTTAAGGACAAGCTGCCACAGATAGAAAAAATCATCGTTGATGAAATTCATGAACTAAGGAATTATAATGAGCCGTTGCTCATCGGCTTCAAGGAGGTTCAAGAGTTAGGGCGTGAGCTTGAGCGAGAACAACCGGAGCTTTTTTGGAAGAATGTGGCCGGCATTCGCCCTGAGGATGTGGCTATTATTAGCACGACCTCAGGAACTACGGCTTTATCCAAGCTGGCAATGCTCTCTCATAAAGGTCTTATCGTTATGGCCCGTGGTCAGGATGAGCTAGACCCTATGTATCCCGAGGACCAGATGGTTTCTTCATCTCCTACAGCCTGGATTGGGGAGAGACTTTTCTCTCTTTCCTGGGCCCTTATTAAGGGATTTCCTATCTGCTTTGCCGAGGATGTAGTGACGATTGACCGGGACCTCCGGGAGATTGGACCTCCGCTGATGTTTGCCGGGCCAAGGACCTGGGACAATATGGTCTCTATTGTTCAGGTAAAGATTAAAGATGCGGCCTGGCTTAAGAGATGGATCTACAATAGGTTCCTTCCGTTGGGAGAGAAGGTTGCTGAACTCAGGCTGGCCGGGAAGAAAGTCCCCCTCCAATTGCGCATATTGTATGTTCTGGGTGAGCATCTGCTGTATAAGCAGCTTCGGGATCGTCTGGGGCTTTCTAAGACGCGGAAGGTTTATACGGGAGGCGCCCCTTTGGGTGTGGATCAGTTTCGTTTCTTTCATGCCATCGGGGTGAGGATGAAGCAGCTTTATGGGCAGACCGAGATGTCGGGCATCAGTGTGGCGCAACGTGATGATGAGATCAAGTTGGAAACGGTGGGCCGGCCGATACCTGGCGCGGAGATCCGAATTGCAGAGTCAGGGGAGATCCAGCTTAAAGGTGAGGCCATGCTGGTTGGGTATTACAATAACCCGGAGGCCACAGAAAAAGCGGTTAAGGATGGTTGGTTCTGCTCCGGAGATTACGGCTATATCGATGACGATGGACATCTGATCATGGTTGACCGTTTGGGGGATGTAATGAGCTTGACCGGGGGCACGAAGTTCTCTCCCCAGTATGTTGAGACCAAGCTCAAGTATAGCCCCTATATTAAGGAGGCGGTGGCCTTTGGCGACCGGCAGGATTATGTAGCCAGCATAATTCAGATCGATATGGATAGCGTGGGTAAGTGGGCCGAGATGCATCAACTGGGCTATACTACCTTTAAAGACCTGTCGCAAAAACCGGAGGTATATGAGTTAGTTAAGGGTGAGGTGGAGCGAATTAACCAAGGGCTTCCTGAGGCGATTAAGGTGAGGCGATATTCCCTGTTTGAAAAGGAACTCGACCCTGAGGACGACGAAATCACTCACACCCGTAAAGTCCGCCGCACTGTCATTAATGAGAGATATGAGCGGCAAATCAAGGCACTTCATAGTGAAGAAGAAACCGAAGTTCCTGTGGTGACCTTAACTTAGGAGGTAGAGTAAGATGGTATTTTTCTTCCACCTGTTAATACTGGGGATTGCCATCGGGGCAATCTATTCCATGATTGCCATCGGCTTTGTACTCGTCTATAAGTCGACCAGGGTGCTCAACTTTACCCAGGGAACCCTGGTGATGTTGGGCGCCTTTATAATTTATGCTCTTCTCGAGCAGCTCTCCCTGCCCCTTTTCTTGGCTTTACCCCTATCCCTGGTGGTGGCTTTAGGGCTCGGGTTTCTTATTGAGCGGTTGGTACTGCGCCCCATGATAGGGGAGCCCCTTCTCTCAGTGGTTATGGTCACCATCGGGCTGGCCAGCGTGCTCAAAGGAGGGGCGATAATGATTTGGACCACGGAATACTTCTCCCTCCCTAAAATATTGCCCGCAACCTTCTTGCACCTGGGGCCGGTGACGATTTCCCCGCCCTATCTCTGGGGCTTTATAGTGTCAATGCTGCTCATCATCGCCCTCACCCTTTTCTTCAAATTGACCAACCTGGGGATTGCGATGCGGGCGGTGGCTAATGACCAGCCGGCGGCTCTGTCTATGGGAATCAGCGTGAAGTGGGTCTTTGGCCTTTCCTGGGCTCTCGCCGGTCTGGTTGCCACTGTGGGCGGCTTCTTCCTCGGCGCGATCAATATAATTAATATTAACCTGGATCATGCGGCGCTCCCTCTCTTTGCCGTGGTCATCCTAGGGGGTATGGACAGCATGCCCGGGGCGATCATCGCCGGGGTGGTGATCGCGCTTTTGCAGAACTTTGCCGGGGGTTATCTATCGCCTATTCTCGGCGGAGGGATTAAGGCGGTAGCGCCCTTTTTGGTCCTGCTCATTGTTTTAATGATCAAGCCCTATGGGCTTTTCGGCACCGTAGAGGTGGAAAGGTTGTAAACGAAAATGATACGCCGACCCTGCGGAAACTTCAAGAAAAATTACATCCAGGACGAGGGGATTTTCCCCACCCGCTTACTCAAAATAGTGACCGTCCTTTTCATCTTGCTATTATTCGCCTTACCCTTATTACCCTGGCTCATTTCAGACTACCTTCTCTACGTGGCGATCACGGTTCTTATTACCGTGATCGGCGCCCTGGGGATGAACATAATTACCGGCTATGCCGGTCAAATTTCGGTAGCTCATGGCGCCTTTATCGGGATTGGCGCTTATACCTGTGGCATCTTGGCAAACAGACTGGGGATATCACTTTGGCTCACGATCCCCGCTGCCGGTGTGACGACCGCAGTGGTAGGCGTCCTTTTCGGCAGCCCCTCGCTGCGGCTTAAAGGCCTGTATTTGCTTATGGCCACCCTGGCGGCTCAGTTCTTCCTCGTCGATTATGTATTTATGGAGTGGGAGTCGATGACCAAGGGCGCCGCTATGATGGAACTCGAGCGTCCCAGTGTCTTCGGCTTTGCCCTCACTAATGACCGACATTTTTATTACCTGCCGTTAATCATTGCTATTGCGGCCACTTTCTTTACTATGAACCTGTTTCGCACCAAAGTGGGGCGGGCCTTTATCGCTATGAGAGACCGGGATTTGGCCGCCGAGCTTATCGGGATCGACCTCTTCCGCCACAAATTGATCGCCTTCGCCATTAGCTCCTTCTACGCCGGGGTCTGTGGCGCTTTATATGCCTATTTTTGGACACTGATAAACCCCCAGGCCTTTGGTTTGTTTCTTTCCATCCAGTATCTGGCGATAATTATCTGTGGCGGGATGGGAAGCGTGCGCGGCTCGATCCTGGGGGCAGTTTTTATTGTTGCACTCCCACAGATTGTAAAAAATTTTGTTATTGTTGTTACCCCGTTGATTCCCGCGGCCATTCCCATAGGGAATATCTTTGCCGGCCTGGAGACGCTTCTCTTCGGGCTGGTCATCGTCCTGTTCTTAATAATTGAGCCTGAGGGCCTGAACAAGATGTGGTACAACTTCCGGGCGTCGATCAACTTATGGCCCTTCTCTTATTGAAAGGGGGTGGTGCAAATCGAAGGCAAATCTGACTAAAGGGCTGAGATATGAGGTAAATGAGAAACAAGAGCACAGCGGCAAAACTAATCTTTGAGAAAGGAGGAACAAAATGAAAAAATGGTTGATTTTAATCGGCATGGCACTCCTCTTACCGGTAGCACTAACGCCGGCACCAGCACTGGCGGCCGAGAAGGTTCCCATCCCCATGGGCATCATCGGTGACCTCAGCGGTCCTACCAGCGGCCTGGCCGGCATCGCTTACGGGGCGAGGGACTACTACAGCTACTACAACTGGAAGCATGGCGGAATCAATGGGCATCCCATCAGTTATCTCCTGCTTGACGGTGCCGAGGACATCCCCAAAGAGACGGCCAACTACAAGCACCTCATCACCATGTTAAAGCCCGTGACGCTTCATGTGTGGAGCACCGGGGCCAACAAGGCCTTGCGCACCGCCATTAATAAGGTGGATCGTATCCCAACCTTCGGCGAGACCATGTCCCTGGAGATAATTGACCCGAAAAACCTGCCCTACCACTTTATTTCGGGTGGGGGCTATGAAGACGAGATAATGATCTTCATGGACTGGGCTAAGAGACTGGGTGGAAAGACAATGGTGGTCCTCAGCGGCAACCTGGACTGGAATATGTCGTCGATGAACAGGGTGCTTAAGGATCCCTTTAACTACGCACCGAAGATTGGCCTTAAGGTCCTGGAGTATATTACTTTCCCTGCCAGGCCTACCGATGTCACCTCGGAGATGCTCAGAGCCAAGGCCCTCAACCCGGACTTCTACCTCGTCTGGGACGTTCTCGAGGGAGTCATACCTTCTCTCAGGGCGGCTGAGGAGCTGGGAGTCCCAAGGGAGAAATTCTTCGTATGTCACTGGTCGATGCACCCGCTGGTTATTGAGCGCTGTAGTGCGGAAGGGGTTAAATCGTTTAAGATCTTCCCCGACGCTGACGAGCTTTCCGCCAAAGGGCTGCCCGTGGGCAAGGAGATTGATGAGTTTGATGCGAAACACAAGATCTATACCCGCAGGTGGGAGTATGTCAAGGGCTGGTGTGAGTCCAAGATTCAGGTAGAGGGCGTCAAGAGGGTCCTGGATAAGAACAACAACATAGTCCCTAAGGATATCCTGGTGTTCCGCAAGATGGTCCGCGATGAGATCGAAGGCCTAAAGGATTGGGATCTCGGTATCGGGCATCCGACACCTGTGGACTTCTCTGACCATAAGGGCTGGACCTGGATGACCCCGATGATTGTCAAAGGGGGGAAGTGGGTCGAACACGGCCCGATGATGAGTGTAATAAAGTAATAAAGTAAGGCTTTTGGGACAGGGGGACTTTTATTAGTCCCCCTACCCCTTCCGGGAGGGAGCTGATGCTGCTTCAGGTAAATAATATCCAGGTTATTTATGAGAAGGTGATTATGGTGCTGCGGGGACTTTCCCTCGAGGTGCCGGAGAAAAGTATAGTCGCCCTGCTCGGCTCCAATGGGGCGGGGAAGACCACCACCCTGAAGGCGATCTCCGGGCTCTTGAAGCCGGAGAACGGGGAGGTAACTCAGGGAAGCATCATGTTTGGGGGGGAGAGGATCGACGGCAAGGAGTCGGCAGGTATCGTCCGCATAGGGATTACCCAGATAATGGAAGGCAGAAGGGTGTTTGAAGAACTCACCGTTGAGGAGAACCTGAGGACCGGCCTTTACGTAAAGAAAGAGGGGAAAGGTGGCGAACGCAACCTGGAGATGGTATATCACTATTTCCCCGTGCTGAAGGCGCGCCGCAAGACGGTCTCTGGCTATTGCAGTGGTGGGGAGCAGCAGATGCTGGTCATCGGCAGGGCCTTGCTCACTCAGCCCAAGCTATTGTTGCTCGATGAACCCTCCCTGGGCTTGGCCCCCCTGGTTGCTCAGGAGGTGTTCGAAATCATAGAAAGGATTAACCGGGAGCAAGAGACCGCTATCCTGGTAGTGGAGCAGAATGCTCAATTGGCGCTATCGATTGCCGGCTATGGCTATGTTATGGAGAATGGGCTGATTGTCCTGGATGGTCCGGCTGCCGAGGTGCGGGAAAATAAAAACGTCAAAGAATTCTACCTTGGAATGAATGAAAGGGGGGAGCAGAAAAATTATCGCGATGTGAAGCATTATACCAGAAAGAAGCGCTGGTTCTCGATGTAACCTTGCTTCTCTTGCGAGAAAACTGAAATTGGCCATTTGATCCCCTTAGCTGTCCCACATGTCAAGGGCAGATGCGAATTACTAACTATTCAGACCTCCCTAACCAAGCCCTTCCATCCTTCACAGATACCCGCTTGACACAATAATCCCGAACCAGGTTACAAGCTTTGCTGCGGAAACGGGCGCCTCAGTATGATGTGCGGTAAAAAAATCTCAAATGCTTTCGTTACGACAGCCACAAATGGAGATGGGTATTTCAGAAGTCTTTCCACCCGGATCGGATCTCCAATCAATCGTGAATTATATTGAAGGCTCTCTAAATTAGGTTTTTCATTCAACTTTTTACTTGACAGAAATAACTTTATCTATTATCCGAAAGTTTCAAACTGAACGGAATCTATTGAAAAGGATATTCTTACCATTTGATGAATAAACATGATATCTGCTCTTCTTTAAATTTGGATACAATAAGTAACACTTTGAACATAATCTGTTTCGCTAATTTTGCTATTGTGGTAAAATTGCGGTAAAATAGAATACTTAATAAAGATAAAATAACAGATTTTGGGAAGAAGGCGTATAGGCCATTTTTTCATATTCGAAGTAAAAACTTCAAATCTTAAAAAATTCCCTAATTTCAATGTATTGTAGTCTTTCTGGGATATATAGAGTTCACTTTATTTATCAGAAAGGATCATATGGCTCTTCTTGAAGTAAATGAAGTCTCTAAGGATTTCGGGGGTGTCCGGGCACTGAATTTCGTCAGCCTTGAGGTCAATAAAGGAGAGATCCTGGCAATCATCGGTCCTAACGGGGCAGGAAAAACAACCCTTGTCAACTGTATCAATAAGGTCTATCCTTTTGAAACAGGAAATATCTATTTCGATGGCAAGGAGATCACACGACTTCCTTCCTATAAAGTGGCCGCCCTTGGCATCGCTCGAACCTTCCAGAACATCGCCCTGTTCAAGGGAATGACCGTCCTCGATAACATCATGCTTGGTGCCCATCCAAAGATGAAATCAAGCGTACTATCAAGTGGCATCTATTGGGGGCTGGCCCAGAAGAGAGAGATCCAATACCGGGAAAAGATCGAGGAGATAATCGATTTCCTGGAGATGGAGCACGTTCGTAAGTCCGTTGTGGGTCCCCTTGCATACGGTATTCAGAAACGTGTGGAGTTCGGACGCACACTGGCCCTTGATCCCAGGCTTATTATTCTGGACGAATGCATGGCGGGAATGAACCTGGAGGAGAAGGAAGACATGGCCCGTTTTATCCTGGATGCTAACGAGGAACTGGATAAAACCATAGTCCTTATCGAGCACGATATGGGGTTTGTTATGGATATATCCGATCGAGTCCTCGTCCTGGAACAGGGAAGAAAGCTAGCAGAAGGATCACCCGAGGAGATCAGAAAGAACCCTGATGTAATAAAAGCCTACCTGGGAGGCTCTGCCGATGGTAAGGGCCCATCACCATCCAAAGGTGAACCTTGATTTATGAAGGAATTGATGGAAGGACTTAATCATATGGAACTCACATTTCCCAATATTTTACTGGAAAACGTCAAAAAGTATGGTGATAAGAAGGATGCCATCCGGGAGAAGGATTACGGTGTCTGGCAGTCCTACAGTTTTACCGAGTACCTTCAACAGGTCAAGCTCTTCGCCCTCGGATTGACTGCTTTGGGATTCAAACGGGGCGATAAGATGGCCATCATCGGGGATAACCGGCCACAGCTTTACTGGGCCATGGTTGCAACCCAGTGCCTGGGAGGCATTCCCGTACCCCTTTTTCAGGATGCCATCGAGGATGAGATGCACTATGTCCTGGACCATTCCGAGACAAAATTCGCCGCAGCCGAGGACCAGGAGCAGACCGATAAGCTCCTAAATCTAAAGGAGCGCTGTCCCCACCTCGAATACATCATCTATGACGACCCCAGGGGCATGCGCCATTACAAGCAACCCTTCCTCATGAGCTTTACCGATGTTCAGGAACTGGGCAGAAAATTCGCCTCTGACCATGTAGACTATTTTGAGGATGAGATAAAAAAGGGGAAAAAGGAAGACCTTGCCATTATCTGCTATACATCGGGTACCACCGGCCAACCAAAAGGGGTGATGCTCTCTCACGAGAATATCATCATAACAGCACGAAACGCTATAAATGAAGAGGGCCTCAATGAAAAAGATGATGTCATGGCCTATCTTCCCATGGCATGGATCGGCGATTTCATATTCTCTTTCGCCCAGGCTTACGTTGCTGGTTTCACCACCAACTGCCCCGAGAGCACGGCCACTGTCTTAGCGGATATGAGAGATATCGGGCCCACCTACCTTTTCCAGCCACCCAGAATCTGGGAAAATATATTGACCGAGGTCATGATCAAAATCGAGGATGCGGACTTTATCAAAAGGACACTCTTTCACTTTTTCGTTGACTTGGGGACTCGTGTTGCCATTCGCAAGATGAATCATGAACCCGTTTCTCTGGGTCTCCGTCTTCTATATCGATTAGGGGAATTTTTCGTATACGGACCCTTAAAGGATCATCTGGGGCTCAGTAACGTGCGGATCGCCTATACGGCCGGCGAGGCCATCGGCCCTGAGATCTTTGAGTTCTACCGTGGATTGGGTGTCAACCTGAAACAGGTCTATGGCATGACAGAGAGCAGCGCCATGGTCTCTCTCCAGAGGGGCAATCTGATCAAGTCCGACACTGTTGGTCCCCCCCTGCCACAGGTTGAAATAAAGATTACCGACAAAGGCGAGGTCATGTATCGCAGTCCCGGTGTCTTCCTGGGTTATTACAAGAACCCCGAGGCAACCCAGGAGACCCTGGAGGATGGCTGGGTTTATTCCGGGGACGCGGGGTTCATTGATAAAGACGGCCACCTGAAGATCATCGATCGGGCCAAGGATGTGACCACCCTGGCTGACGGGACCATTTTTGCGCCGAAATACATCGAGAACAAGTTGAAGTTCTGCCCTTACATCAAGGAAGCGGTGGCCATCGGGATGGATAAGCCTTACGTTACCGCCTTCATCAACATCGATCATGGGGCTGTGGGTAACTGGGCCGAGCGAAGAAGTATCCCCTACACCAGCTATACGGACATCGCCCAGAAGCCCCAGGTCTATGACCTGATCTATAACGACGTCATCAGGGTCAATAAGAGTCTTGCCGAGGATGAACAGCTCAAGGGGGCCCAGATCAACAAATACCTGATACTTCATAAAGAGCTTGATCCCGACGATGCAGAGATTACCAGAACCCGGAAGATCCGAAGGAGATTTATTGCCGAGAAGTATGCCGATCTTATAGAAGCACTCTATTCGGACCGTGATAGCGTGAACGTGCAAGCAAAGGTCACCTATGAGGACGGTCGAACAACCTTGATTAACGCAACTTTAAAGATTCGAGAAGTGGAGGTCTTTTCCTGATGATTGAATGGTTTGCTGAAAATATCCAATTTATGATGGAACTCCTGGTGGAGGGGCTCCTGATCGGGATGCTCTATGCCCTCATCGCCCTGGGATTCGTCCTCATCTACAAGGCCTCCGATGCCATCAACTTTGCCCAGGGGGAATTGGTGATGTTCTCTGGCTTTATTGTGGTGGGTTGCATCGAAATGCTCAAGGTGAATCTTTTTCTTGCCATTCTCATCGGACTGGCCTCCATGGTGGTCTTCGGTCTGGTGGTTGAGAGGGGGATGCTAAGGCCCCTCATCGGCAGACCCGTCGTATCCATCATCATGGCCACCATCGGCCTTGCCTATGTCCTCAGGGGGATTTCCCCCATGGTATTTGGCTCACCCACCCATAAGATGAAACTACCCATAAGGGACATGCCATGGGAGATTGGCGGAGTCCTGGTCATGCCCATCTATGTGGTAGCGTGTCTCGTCAGTGTGATCCTTCTCGGAGCCTTTGCCTATTTCTTTATTAAAAGCCGGAGCGGTATTGCCATGCGTGCCGTGGCCGATGATCAGGCAACAGCCCTCGCCATGGGGATTGATGTGAGGCATTTTTTTGCCCTTGCATGGGTGATGGCGGGTGTTGTGGCCGTGATTGGCGGGGTTATATGGGGAAGCCTCATTGGAGTCGACACCATGCTCGCCCTGGTTGGGCTGAAGGTCTTTCCCGTGGTGATCCTGGGAGGTCTGGATAGCATTCCTGGCGTGATTATCGGAGGACTGATTGTGGGAGCGGTGGAGAGTATAGCCGCAGGCTACCTGGATCCCATCGTTGGGGGTGGGACCAAGGACTTCGCTCCTTATGTCCTGATGATCCTGGTTTTGATGGTTAGGCCTTATGGCCTCTTCGGGCAGGAGATCATTGAACGAGTCTAGCCGTCTATATGAGCCAACATCTTAACTATCATTTGTGTCACGTTTTTATGATAATCAAAGATGCAAGATTCAAACAGCTACTGGATGCTTGATACTGGATACTGGATGAAGCAATGAATTCTTCTTTCCTAATCTATCAAGCATCTAGTATCCAGAATCCAGAATCGCTTCTTTTCAAGGAGCAGCAGATCCTCAGGCTATTACAAGATTATTATAAAGATTAATTTGGAGTTCATCTTATGATCAACAGAGAGTGCGGCAATTATAAAAGAACCTACCAATCTGATATGGCCATTTTTCCCGTTCCCTTGCAGCGCTACACCATCATCGCCATCGTTTTAATCTTCTATCTCATCTTTCCCCTCCTGGCCAATGAGTACCTGTTGAACCTGGCAGGCCTCATCGCAATTGCCTGTCTGGGCGCTGTCGGGCTTAACATCCTGACAGGTTTCACGGGTCAGATCTCCATCGGCCATGCAGCCTTCATGATGGTGGGCGCATACACCGCCGCCATCCTGAATACCCGCTACGGCGTCGGATTTGTCCTCTGTCTGCCGGCCGCCGGGATCATGTCCGCACTGGTGGGCTCTTTCTTCGGCACCCCCTCCCTCAGGATCAAGGGTCTCTACCTGGCCATCTCTACCCTGGCCGCCCAGTTCATCCTGGAGTGGATCGTTAACCACTGGAAATGGGTCAGCGGGGGCGCCTTCTCGTCCATCATCACCAAAAAGCCGGAAATCTTCGGCTGGATACCGGCTGCCGCCCTCATGGAAGCCGAGTCCATGATGCGATACAAATATTACATCATCGTGATCCTGTTGGGCATGGGTGTTGTTTTTGCCCTCAATCTCTTCAGGAGCAGTGTGGGCAGGGCCTTCATTGCCATCAGGGATAACGATGTCTCCGCCGAGATCATCGGGATCAACATCTTCAGGTACAAGCTTACGGCCTTTGCCATCAGCTCCTTCTATGCCGGCGTAGCCGGCGCCCTCTACTGCTTCTGGTACGAGGTGGCCAACTATGAGAGCTTTACCATCATCATCTCCATCGATTACCTGGCCATGGTCATCATCGGCGGCCTGGGAAGCGTTTTGGGGGCCATCTTCGGCGCCATCTTTATCGGTCTTCTTCCCATCGTGCTGGATATTGTGGGCACCTGGGTGGGCGACACCTTTTTTGGCGGTGTGAACACGGAGATCATTGCAAACTTTCAGGTCGTTACTTTTGGTGCAATGATCATCTTCTTTCTAATTGTAGAGCCCGAGGGCCTCAACAAGCTCTGGAAGAACATCAAGGACTACTTCCGGGTCTGGCCCTTTTCCTATTAACCTTTTTTAAATTTATAAAGGAGGAGGTATCATGAGAAAAACAAAGTATTTCTGGATGGGGATTCTGGTAATCGCATTGGTCATGACCCTGGGTCCTGGCGGGACTGCACTCGCAGAAGAAAAGAAAACCATCATGATCGGTTGCCAGACTGACTATGACAGGCTCATTACCATCGGGCCGGTGGTTGCGCAGGGTATCAAAGATTACATGGCTTATTGGAAGAAAACAGTTGGGACTATCAACGGGTACCCCGTAGAGATGATGGAGTGCAATCACGGTTACGACGTAAACCGGGCCCTGGAGTGCTATCAACGACATAAGATGGCCGGTATCGTCTCTCTTTCCACCTACGGAACGCCCCACACCTATGCCATCACACCAAAGATACTTGCGGACAAGATCCCGGCCATCACTCCCGGGTTCGGAAGGGCCGACGCCATGGACGGCAAGAGTTTTCCCTATATCTTCCCGGCGGCCGCCACTTACTGGTCACAGGCCACGGCATCCATCAAGTACATCCAGGAAGTAGAGGGGAAGGAAAACCTAAAGGGCGTCAAGATCGCTTATCTTTACTATGACAACCCGGCAGGGAAAGAACCCATGGGGGTCTTTGAGAAATTGAAAAAGAGGTTCGGGTTCGAATTCAGGACCTTTGGGGTCCCTTCCCCTGGCGTGGAGATGGGCGCCCAGGTAACAGACATCACCCGTCGTTACAAGGCTAACTGGGTCATTGCCCACCTCTTTGGACGGTCCCCTTCGGTCTCCCTTGCAGAGCTGTACCGAAAGGGCTTCCCCCTTGACCACTACCTCGGTTTCGTCTGGGGCGTCTGCGAGACCGATGTTGCTGCTGCTGGTGAGGATCTTTCAAAAGGGATGCTGGGTATCCAGTATACCGGTCTGGGACATGATTATGATGTTAGCAGGGGGATCAAGAAGATGTACGAAGAAGAGGGCAAGGAGATGCACAAATACTGGACTACCACAGGGTACTACAACCGGGGGATCTACTGGGCTGCCGTCCAGGTTGAGGCCGTTCGCCTTGCTATGGAACTCCATGGCCCTCCCATCACCGGGGAGAAGGTGAAGGACGGATATGAACACATTAAAGATTTCACCATGGGCGGTCTTCTCCCGCCTTTCATTTTCACCCCGGAGGACCATGAGGGTGGAGGCTGGGTTAGAATCTACCAGTGGGATGGAAAACAATTCGGCCTCAAAAAAGACTGGTACAACGCCTATCGCGAGGTCATAATGGAAGAACTGGCCGAGGTGACCAAAGCGACAGAGAAGAAGGAATAATGAACCTGAAGCCCGGGGAGATATCAAACTCTCCCTGGGCCTCTTTTTCCCTCGGGCTCAATAATGATAGTTTTGTAAAAAGTCGAAAACCCCTCTTTCTGTCATTCCGGCGAAAGTCCTTCGACAAGCTCAGGACCGTGAGCTCATCGAACGGCCGGAATCTAGTCTATTAAATGACTTACTAAGGCCCTGGACTTCGGTTACCGGATCGAGTCCGGCACAAGCTTCACCGGAGTGACGACTTTTTACGAATTCATCAATAATAATCTTGATCATTTACAAGGAAAGGTTAAACGTGCTGGTATTGAACAATATAGAGGTGATGTTTGACAAGGTCATCTTGATCCTCAAGGGGGTCTCCTTCGAAGTCCCTTCAGGACAGATTGTGACCCTCCTGGGGGCCAACGGTGCAGGAAAGACAACCACCCTGAAGGCCATATCCGGACTCCTCAGACCCGATCGCGGAGAGGTCACAAAGGGATCTGTGGAGTTTGAGGGGAAGCGGATCGACAAGCTGAATTCTCCTGACATCGTTAAACTGGGAATCACCCAGGTTTTGGAGGGAAGGAGGGTCTTCGAGCATCTCAACTCCGAAGAAAACCTGATCGCCGGAGCCCATACCCGCAGTGACTCTGCCGCTGTCAGAAAGGATCTGGACCTGGTCTATGGTTACTTTCCTAACCTGAGAATACGACGAAAGGTCAGGGCCGGTTATCTTTCAGGAGGAGAGCAGCAGATGATGGCCATTGGCAGGGCCTTCATGGCCACCCCCAAGCTGATGCTCCTGGATGAACCCTCTTTGGGACTTGCCCCTCTCCTTACGGAGGAGATTTTTGAGATCCTCGTCCGCATGAACGCCAATGAGAAGATGACCCTTCTGCTGGTGGAACAAAACGCCACCATGGCCCTGCACATCGCCCAGTACGGCTACATCATGGAGAACGGCCGTGTAGTCTTGGACGGTGATTCCCAGACCCTTTCCGACAACGAAGACGTGAGAGAATTCTACCTGGGCCTGACCGAGATCGGTAAGAAGAGCTACAGGGATGTAAAACATTACAAAAGACGGAAAAGATGGCTGTCCTGATCATGTATACATGACAACATAAGTCTCATGCAGCCTGTCATTCCGGGCTTGACCCGGAATCCAGGTTTCTTCTGGATTCCTGCCGTTCGGCAAGCTCGCGGTCTTGAGCCTGTCGAAGGACTTTCGCAGGAATGACGAGGTCTGCTCTGATTAATGTCGCTATGTATAAAGAGAAAGAATCGAGCCGGGACCACCCTCCAAATCATCCATTCGCGAACAATCCACTCATTGGAAACGTAAAACTCATAAAGCAGGCATAGGGCGGCGACGGATTGCGTTTGACCTTGACACCCAACCCCCTTTCACCTACCATCCATCTTAGGAAAACCCAAGTATTAGTCAATAATCACAATGAGAAAGATGATTTTTAGAGGAGTCGAAAAATGGAATTTACCTTTACCGAAGAGCAGGAGCTTTTACGTCAAACCATAAGGAAGTTTATCGAAAGGGAATGCCCCAGGGAATATCAGAGAGAGTTAGATGAAAAAGAGGAATTTCCCCATGACCTATGGGACAAACTGGCGGAATTGGGGATGTTGGGGCTGATCATTGATGAGCAGTATGGAGGGATGGGTGGCAGTGTAATGGATATGGCCTTGGCCGTGGAAGAGATCGGCAGAGGTATGTTTGTGCTTGGGGACATCTTTATGCAGTTTAACTGTTTCGGCCCAACCACCCTTAAATTCTTTGGCAGTGAAAAACTGAAGTCAGAGTATCTGCCAAAACTGGCACGGGGAGAGATCAAGATCTGCCTGGGGGTTACGGAAAACCATAGTGGTACGGACGCGCTGGCTTTAAAGACAAAGGCAGTGGAAAAGGGAGATCATTATGTGATAAATGGCCACAAGATGTTCACCACCGGGGCACACGTAAGCGACTATATCATGTTAATGACCAGGACAAGTCAAGAGCCCAAAAAGAAATCTTACGGCATCTCCGTATTCTTAGTTGATCTGAAGACTAATGGGGTAACCATCCAAAGGCTAAAAAAGATCGGGATAAAAGCACTGGGGACGTGCCAGCTTTTTTTTGATGATGTCATGGTTCCAAAAGAGAATCTGGTGGGTGAAAAGGATCGGGGTTGGTATCATATCCTTGACACATTGAATAATGAACGGATCGTTATCGCGGCGCTCTGTGTGGGCGGAGCACAGGCCGCACTTGACGATTCTGTACAATATGCCAAAGAGCGTATCGTCTTTGGGAGACCCATTGGACAGTATCAAGCAATCCAACATTACGTGGCCGACATGTTCACAAAAATTGAACTTGCACGTTTGATGACTTATAAAGCGGCCTGGTTGCAGTCAAATGGTTTGCCTTGTCACATAGAATCTAACATGGCCAAACTGGCCGCTTCCGAGGCGGCTCTATATGCCAGTTCAAAAGGAATGCAGATCATGGCCGGATACGGATACATGATGGAATACGACATGCAGCGTTATTGGAGAGATAGCAAACTCTTTGAGTTTGCCCCCATTACAAATGAGATGGTGCGTAATTTTCTTGCAGAGAGGCTGGGTCTGCCCAGATCCTACTGAATTCCCTATTCATGGCCATATCAAGCCATATAAGAAAAATCCGCTCCCGCCTGGCCCGAAGACCTAAGGTCACATTTCCAGAAAACCTTCCAATCACCGCCAAGCTGAATGACATCATTCATACCATAAAAAGGAATCAGGTCATCATTATCTCCGGGGAGACCGGTTCCGGAAAAAGTACGCAGATACCCAAGATGTGCCTGGAGGCAGGGAGAGGCATAACCGGGAAGATCGGCTGCACTCAACCCCGTAGAATCGCAGCCACCACAATCGCACGCCGCATCGCCGAGGAACTGGGCGAAGAGATCGGTCGATCCGTCGGGTATAAAATCCGCTTCAGGGACAAGACACCTCAGGACGCCTACATCAAGATCATGACCGACGGTATGTTACTGGCTGAAACACAGACGGACCCCCGCCTCTATGAGTACGATACCCTGATCATCGATGAAGCCCATGAGAGGAGTCTCAATATTGACTTTCTCCTCGGAATCCTGAAGACCCTCCTCGTCGCTCGGCCGGAGCTAAAGATCATCATCACCTCGGCCACCCTGGACACGGAAAAATTCTCTAAAGCCTTTAACAACGCTACTGTGGTGGAGGTGAGCGGGCGTATGTATCCGGTGGAAGTGGAATATATGCCCATAGACCCTGAGCAGGAGGATGCCGGGGAGATCACTTATGTGGATATGGCAGTCAAGACCGTGGACAAGCTCAGGAGTAAAAGACGTTTTGGGGATATCCTTATCTTCATGCCCACGGAACAGGACATCCTGGAGACCTGCGAACGACTGGAGGGCCGGCAATACCCTGAAACCACCATCCTTCCCCTCTTTGCCAGACTTCCCGGATCACAACAGGGAAGGGTATATTCCGTTACCGGGCCAAAGATCGTTGTGGCCACCAACGTGGCAGAGACCTCTCTGACAATCCCCAACATCAAATATGTGATAGACACGGGTCTTGCCCGGATCTTAAGGTATCAGCCCAGCTCGCGGACCACAAGCCTTCCCATAAGTCCCATCTCCCAAAGTAGTGCGGATCAGAGAAAAGGACGCTGCGGAAGGGTTCAAAACGGCATCTGTATAAGGCTTTTTTCACAGGAGGATTACGACTCACGGCATGTATTTACGGCCCCCGAGATTCTACGTTCAAACCTGGCAGAAGTGATTTTGCGAATGATCTCCATGAAACTGGGAGACATTGCCTCATTTCCCTTTCTGGACAAACCGAGTCCGAGAAGCATCAAGGACGGATTTGATCTACTGGTGGAACTGGGCGCTATTTTGAAGGATGGCAAAGACTTCTCTCTCACTGAAAAAGGCAGTATCATGGCCAGGATGCCTATGGATCCAAAAATCTCCCGGATGATTATTGAAGCCAAAAAAGAAGGCTGTGTCAGGGAAGTTGCAATCATCGCCTCTGCTCTGAGTATCCAGGACCCCCGGGAAAGACCCATAGAAAAGGCCGATCAGGCAGACCAGGTGCATGCACCATTCAGGGATTCGGATTCTGACTTTATAACGCTCCTAAACATCTGGAAACAATACCACCGTTCATGGAAAACCCTTAAGACCCAAAACAGGATGAGAAAATTCTGCAAACAACACTTTCTATCTTTTCCACGCATGCGGGAATGGACCCACATCCATGAACAGATCACCACCATCCTGAAGGAACATAAGATAGGTCTGGGATCCAGGGAAATAAGGGAAGTATCAGAACCACTTTATGCAGGTATTCATAGATCCATCCTGAGTGGTTATCTCTCCAACATTGCCGTCAAAAAAGATAAAAATATATACCTTGCGGCCAGGGGCAGGGAGGCCATGGTATTCCCCGGTTCAACCATTTTCAATAAGGCCCATCCCTGGATCGTAGCCGCAGAGATGGTCAAGACCTCCCGGCTCTTTGCCAGGACAGCCGCTAAGATCGACTCCCGGTGGCTGGAGGCCCTGGGCGGTGATCTCTGCAAGTCATCCTATTCCCATCCCCACTGGGAAAAGAACCGTGGCGAGGTGAGGGCCTTCCAACAGGTCACCCTATACGGTCTTGTGATCGTTTCCCGGAGAGCCGTTCCTTATGGCACCATCAATCCGGAGGAGTCCCACAAAATATTCATTCAGTCCGCCCTTGTGGAAGGAGATGTGAAGGATCCATTTCCATTTCTTTCTCACAACCAAAATCTAATAAAGAGATTAACCCATATGGAAGACAAGGTAAGACGTCGAGACATTTTGGTAAGTGAGAGTGTTGTGGCGGATTTCTATTCCCGCCATCTGGAGGGGGTCTATGACATCTCCGCACTGAAAAAATTGATAAAAGAGAAAGGAGGCGATGATTTTCTGAAGATGAAAGAGGAAGATCTTCTTCTTTCCCCTCCGGATGATAAGGAGCTTTCCCGGTTTCCGGACAGGATGGTTATGGGATCAAACTCTTTAGACTGCTCCTATAGGTTCGCCCCTGGAGAAAAGGACGATGGCGTTACCGTCACTGTCCCTTCCTCTTTAATTTCAACAGTTTCTGCAGAACGCCTTGAATGGGGTGTACCCGGACTTTTCAGGGAGAAAGTAACGGCTATGATCAAAGGCCTCCCCAAGAGGTACAGGAAGCAACTTGTGCCCGTCTCCGGGACTGTAGACGTTATCATGGAGGAGATGGAACAGAACGGCCAATCCCTCCTTACAGCTCTGGCCCGTTTCATCTACAGAAGGTTCGGCGTGGATATCCCGGCATCGGTTTGGGCCAGCGTGCAAATCCCGGAGTACCTGAATATGCGAATCTCCGTCACAGACCACAAAGGAAAAGAACTGGAATCGGGAAGGGATATTTACCTCCTGAAGCATGTTGATTCCCTTTTATCCGAAGGAGAAGAATCGGAAGCATGGAAAAAGGCCCAGTCAAAATGGGAAAAAACCGCCATCACAACATGGGATTTTGACTCACTCCCGGAAAGCATTCGATTGGGCCCTCATCAAATTGCTTACCCGGGTCTCGAGGATAGGGAGGGAAGAGTCAATATCCGTCTCTTTCAAACATCCGAACAGGCCCTGGAGTCCCATAAGCGAGGCGTTCAAACCCTTTTCTCCCTTCACATGAGAAAAGACCTGAAATTCTTGAAAAGGGATCTGACTCTCCCCGAAAAAGGAGCAGAAGGTGCCAGGTATTTCGGAGGAGTAAAGGCTGTTGAGAACGCCATATATGAATGCCTTCTTAATAATCTTTTTTATAAAAACATTCGCACAAGGGAGGAATTTTACAACCATGCCGAAGCTGCGGCGGGAACCATGTTCTCCAAAGGTAAAGAACTCAGGGATCAGGTGGTAAAGATCATCGATGCCTACCACCGGGCACGGACGTCCCTTCACACCATTGAAAAAGCCAACAGATCCAACAAAGTTGTCCTATCACTTTGTGCTCAAATCAGGGAAGATATGGATTCTCTGATGCCGGAAAATTTCCTTGAAATCTACCCAATAGATCGACTCATTCATCTCCCACGTTACCTGAAAGCCATTAAACTGAGGGCGGAACGGGGGGCAAATGATCCTGCCAAGGACAGCATCAAGATGAGGCAAGTAGAGGTGTTTATCCATCATATTAATAAAATGATCCAAGAGCTATCCCCCCATGCCTCTCAGGAGAAGAGGGAAGCGGTGGAAGAATACCGCTGGATGGTGGAGGAGTTTAAGGTCTCCCTTTTTGCCCAGGAGCTCAAAACCCAATTCCCTGTTTCCAGAAAACGCTTAGAAGAGAAGAGCAAAGAGATTGAGAGGATGGTGTGATATGGATAACCAAAAAGAATACAAAGAGGCTCCAGAGATTACCAAAGACGAAAGAAAAAGATTGAAAACGCTCTATTGGATATGCCTGTTTTCCGGGTTTGCCTCTCTACTGTTAGTTATTGTCGCCATAATGGCTCTCTGGATCTACAAAACAGATAAACCACTGGTCAAAATTGGAGAGATGCACAGAGCCTATAATGAAGCACAACACCAAAGAGAAGAAACAAGATCTCATCAGGGTTTGGAAGGAAAGGTCCGAAAATCTGCCTTGCCAGAAAAACCCTTTGGAAAAAAACAGTCAGAAGCCCTGGAAATAAATAATGAGCTCATCTCCAGACTATCAAGGGAGATTAAAGATGCTGTGAATGAGGTTTGGAAGGCCCGGGAAGAGGCATTGGTTAAACATGCAGATGGTACGGACCCAGACCGTTCAGATGAGGAAGCAGGCAGATTGGCCTTTCTCAACGCAAAGAAGTTATGGGAGAAAGGCGATATCACCGGAGCCGAATTATACTTTAGTAATGCCATGGCCAAGGTTCCGGACAACTGGGAATACCTGGAAACTTACACCCAGGCCGTACTTGCCTGGTGCGACAGAAGCCAGACAAACGAGGAAAGAGATCTGGCAATCAGGATTTTAACCGACCTTGAGTCCTTTCTGCGATCCCAGGTAGGACATTTAAAGATAAGTGATCTAAAAAAATTGGAAAAATCCTTCACCGACGTTTTATCCAAGAAGCAGAAAATTTTACACCTTTTGGCTACAGAGAACTCAAAGAGTGAAGAATTGAAAATCAGTGAAGCCATCTCCAAGAGTAAGGATCTGCTCTCCCGCTCCATACCAAGAGAACCAGAAAAACTTAACCTCTACCTCTCTAACCTTCGGGATAGTCTTAGGATCCCTCGAACGCAAGGCACCCAGAAAAAGGACGAGGTTTCACAGCTCCTAAGGTCAATCGAAAAAAGAATTACGGATGCTGAGATCGCTCAACAATCTATTGTGATGATACAACAGGCAGGGGATCTATTGAAAAGCGTCCAAGAGAAACAGGACAAAAGTCTGTCACAGATTTATGCCCTCTCGTCTGCTGAAACCATTATCAAGCAGCTTGTAACCTTGAAGTTTCGACTCGATCCGCCTTTTGCTGCGGATGTGGATGCCTTGGTTACACGACTCGACCAAGTAGCCAGGGTTGTTTCTCAACAACGAAGACAACAGGTCTTGAAAGAGATTATGGAAGTCAAGGGCAAAATCAATGATCTATACGCCATTAATCGTGACATTAATCGTGACATTAATTGTGACAAAGCAATAAAAGATCTAACCGATTTCATCCGTCTGTGCAGTCGGAAGATGGCTGATATCCCGGATTCGGAAATGGCCGGCAAAGTGGATGAAATAGTGACGGAAACCAATAAAATGATCACCCAATGGAAAACAGAACAGCTGCGTCGTTATGAGGAATGGGCAGTAACAACAGTTAAAAAGTTTTATGAATCATATAGGAATGAACTAGGCCCGGGTACGGATGAAAATAAAGTCTATAATCAGCTCATTTTGGCACTAGGCGATGTGGATACCAGATACCTTTCAATTGCAGGTGCGAGATGCTACATAGAAGTATTTGATCTGTTTTACAAAGAGCTCAACGATAAACATAAGATTGAACTGACGGCCCGGATGGCCATAAAAAACAAAAAACCTTTGGAAGATTTTTAAGGGAACTTGTGAAGACCTGTTTCATCATAGTACTGTTAGCGACCCTCGTAGGGAATAGTGCCATTGCTGCAGCCATTCAGCAACCTGCCAACCCGCAACAAAATCTCATGGACATATACCTTGGTCAAAAGTCACAGGGAAACTGGCAAAGGGTTGATCCACAGATAGCGTCGACCCAGAGCGGCCCAGACCAAAAAGGCATGGATATCGGAACTACGAAACCTTCTTCCGGAATCTATGTGCAATTTGACCGAGACGGCAACCCAAAAGATCTATTGATAGCTCAAGCCCATTTCGTTGATCCAGGATCGGGTATCACCCAGATATCAAAGGGGTTAGGTCGTGCGTCACGTTCATCCCTTCTAGCTATGATAGCACAATACTACACCAAAGCAGCAAACGACTTTAGAGCTGGTATCTTTTCTCGATCCTCTTCACCTCCATCTGTCATTAAGGAAGCCATCACTCTCCCAGTGAGATCGGCACGGGGACTATATCTGTGGTTTGATTTCAATAAGAAAAAGTGGATGTTTTACAGTCACACTGGCGTGACCGGATCCCTGGTGGCAAGAAAGCTTTATAACCTATCATCTTATCTTGAGAAAGCAGCCGCTCGAATTATCACTTATAGATCTGAAATCTTTTACTTCAAGATGGCCGGTCCAGATCTCATACAAGTCACTGCCATTGATTCCGATACCGGTAACCAGGTGGGTGAACCCCTTCATATGCCAATGGGTAAATTGCCCGAAAGAATCCAGTCCACGATCTATAAAAAAACAGTTAAATCTGACGATTCAAATCTCTTAATAAAACGTAGGGAGGAAGAGAAGAGCAAACCGGCTGAGGAGGCAAGGATTAAAATAGTGTCCCCTGTCAAAAAATCAGAAAAGGAAAGGCGCGTGTCGGTGATTTATGTCGTATTGAGTCCAAAAGTCCAACAACCCCCATTTATTGGATTCCGTTTAACCCCGACAACCGATGATAATACAGCTGCTCATAAAGAACCCGAAAGTGCTACTTTCCAAGTTCTTGAAAGGTATGAAATCGAGATGGGGCCATCCGGAACCATAACCGGTTCAGGTGGTTTGAAGCCATACTGTTTGCCCGGTCCATGGAGAAGTGCTCAATTCCCATCAGCCACAATTAACGAAACAGACCGGTGGTACAATAACCATCCAATCATCAAAAACATGACCATGCAAATGCCATTAACCTCTACCCAAACCATTACTCAGATGGTTGAAGGCAGGCTCAGACCAATAAGATCTTCCAGAATGTTATCTTATGGGACCGGTTCGTCAGACTATTTAAACTTCGAAAGTAATGGTGGAACATTTAGAGATGGACGAATGGCTGCTGCCATCGGCTTAGGAGTTGGAATGGGTGTCGGAGCTGTAGGAATGACCGTCGGAACTGCTGGGGCAGGTACGGCCATATCGACACTTTCAGGGTTATTTGGCGGTGCGGCAGTTCTCACAGGAGGAGTCGTGGTTGCTGCCATAGCAGCCGGTGCAACATTCCAGTATCTCTTCAATCTCCAGGATGCTAAAACCGACCAAAAACGCATCGAATACCTGCTTGAAAGTGTTCAGAACCATCTATCAGAAAACGCTCCCTGAGGATACAATACAACCATTCTTTTTTGAACTATTTCACTTTACTTAATTCCCAAACATTTCATATCTGAGTCCGCCTGAGCTAGACCACTGCAAAAAAGCGATCTCTTATCAGGTTATTACCCTAACAAAACTCTCTCATTCTGCTTAGGTGAAAATCAAGTTAATGAATTCAGATCAGCTAGTGTTGTGTACCAGAAATATCTTTAATAAACCGTCATTTCGAGACTTTGACGGGCCCCTCGGCCTTGAGACTTGTCGACGAGCTCAAGTCGAGTCGCTCGGGTCGAAGGCTCAGTCGAGCCGTGAAACGAGAAATCTTAATGGATTTAAATCTTTATAAGATCTCTCCCGGAGTTTACCCTGAGTTAATCGAAGAGGTCGAGATGACAACTTAATTATGGGACACGACACAAGGATGCGGTAGGTTTGGAGATAAAGATAAAAAATGATGATATTTATCTCTTTTATAATCATTTTTTAGCATTTTTATGTTGACAAAAGCACAATAATGATTAATATCCGTTCGCTTTGATAAAAACTCTCTAAGACAAAATGAGAATGAACTACAGGGGGGGGTGGCATGGAGAATAATCACAAAGAATTTTTAGAACGATTAAACATAAAGAAACGTGAATTAGAGGATCTGGTAACCCGATTGATACAGAACCAAAAGGAGTATCACGACCAGTTGGTTGGTGAACCGGGTGCAGATGAATCTGATTATGCTCAGCGCGAGATTTCGGCCTTTAGCAAATACAGCTTCATTGACAGAAAAAACAAGGAATTAAAGAAGATAGAACGCCTGATACAGAAGATCACAAGGAATGAAGATTTTGGTATATGTGAAGAGTGTGGTGAACCAATACCCATCGAACGACTCCTGATCTTGCCCGAAGCAGACATGTGTGTCAACTGTCAGAGTGAAATGGAAGAATCATACCGTTCGAGGAGCTCGAGCAACAACGTGTCTTATGGTTTAAAGGGTAAAAATGCGACCGAATGGGAACAAACGGGGGAGTCTGATGACGGTAAGGGTGAATTATTGGACTCAGGGTTTGATATCTTGCATGACGTTGATATAGAAGAGACCGAGATACCACAAAAAGAGGAAAAATTTTCAGAGGGGTCTAATTCCAATAAGGACCAGACACGAACATCAGGAGAGAATAGGGTTTAGACTGCTCTAAGACATCAATGATTCAACGATATTCGGCAATGTCTCTGGGAGGGAATATATATCCTGGATGACAAGATAACTTCTTGGATCACACATCTTTCTAAGGTAATCGTTCCCGCCTTGATCCACGGTAATACAGAATGGACGGATCCCTTCCTTTTTTGCTTCCAGCAGGGCCATCATGGTATCATGAAGGGCGTATTCGTTTGAACGCCTGTCCTCACCGTAGTCATGATCTTGAGGAAATCCGTCGCTAAGAAGAAACAGGAGGCGCTGATCTGATTCAATGGAACGCAGTTTTTCAATGGCATGTCGGATGGCTGGCCCCATCCGGGTGCTCTGTTTGGGTTGGATACCGCTGATGCGTCTCTTGAGCGATTCTGAATAGGTATCTGAAAAATCCTTTATCCGGTAAAAATCAACATGCTCCCTTCCATAACCGGAAAACCCAAAGATGGCGTATTCATCCGCAAGGGCCTCAAGAGCCTCCATGATAACCACCAGGCTCTCTATCTCAATATCAATGATCTTCCTGTCTTTCCCCCCTTTCTCCTCCACACAGGGGACAAGTTCGTCTGTCGAAGCGCTCATATCCATAAGAAAAAGCGTTGATATCCGTCTTATCTTTTTCTCTCGCCGGGTAAAGATCTTCTCTGAGGGGATGGTACCGGCCTTCTTTTCCACTACACCCTGGACCATGGCCGGGAAATCGATCTCATCCCCCCATTCTACTCTTCGAACGACCTCAAAGATTTCTGGGCGTATTCGCTGAAATTGTCTCTTTACCTTCTGAATCAGTTCACTGTAATTGGCATATATCTCATCCACCAATCCTGCTTCCATAGGTTCCACCACCTTCTCTCGAAGGCAACACCATTTACGACGATATGTTTTTGTCATGTAATCCCATTCATCATAATAGAAAGGTCCTGCCTGACCGGTTGATGGAGAGGTGATTGGGACGATTATGGGATTTTGCCCCTTGTTATCATACTCACACTGATCGTTTTGGGCGCCCTTCGCCATAACACCTTCGGTATCCGTGATAAAGAGACCTTGAGAAGATATGTCTTCCCCTTCCAGGAACTCCAAGTCCGATGTGTCCTTGATCTTTTCCAGAAGTCCTTTGAGATCTTCCATAGACATTGAGACCATCTGCCCCTCATTCTCCATATCATCTATTATCTCATCGGGCGGGTATTGCCATGGTCCAGGCTCAGAAAAGAGTTCCGGGTCAAGCCTTCCCCTATAATAGAGGGGAATTGAGGGAAGATAAGAGCTACTGGTTGGCAGTTGACTCAGATAATCGTAGATAATGAGGGATTTATTAAAACAGTCCCAAATGCCTCGCGCTTTTTCGTAAAAACCCTTCATGTTTCCCTTGATGAAATCCACATATTCTAAAATATCTGGAGGAATCTCTCCTTCATCCAGATAGCCAACGGTCAATCGCAACAGAATCTCCACAAGCGCTTCCTGAATTGGCAGTTCATAAAGAGGCGGACGTCTTTCCATGGCCCTCGAAAGGACCAGATCCATCTCCTGTCTGAGACCGCAGTATTCTTCCTTGAGCTTTCGGTCTATCCTTCCGTCTTCAAGGATAAAGAAGATATCTCTGGCTAGAGCCTTTACTGACAAGGAATCGAGAATGGTCAAGATGGTGGGGAATCCGGATTCAAAGGTGCCAAATTCCACGCATCCGGCCTGGTGGGCCACAGCTATTTTGTAATTGCGAAAATTCTCCTCACGCCCCTCTTCACCAGCGGCAAAGGGTGGAAGATATATGGTATGACCGTCACAGGTGGGGTAGTCTCTAACCGGAGATCTTTCATCAGGATCAAGCTCTTGTGTGCTTTTAAGACGCAACTCTTTTCCGGAAAGGGCATGGGCAAAGAGAGAGAGGAGGTGTTGATGATCTTCCAGCAGTATAGCCTCTTTCCATTTAGAAAGTTCGTCACGGCACGCTTGAGAATTTAAGGCGAAATAATTGATTCCACTCTGTTCATCCCTTCCAAGGAGAGAAAGCCCCTTCTCCACCCATTGGGGGAGAAAGGTTTCTGGGATCACTTCAAGAAGGATTCCGACGTTCTTCAGAAAGGCCCTGGATGCTTCGATGGAGATCTTCCCAATGGAGATCTCATTCTTCATGACGCTCTCCTGGTTAGGATAGTTGAGGAGCACAAGGGCAGATGCCATCTCCTCCAGGGTGCTGACAATGCCTTCCGGTTCCTTGGAGGAGATCTTCTTTGCAGCATCCATAACCATGGTCCGAACGGTTGGGCTTAAGTCAAGAATTATTTGAGGAGATTTCTGGTATAGTTCTATGGCTTTCTCAGGATGGGTCTTAGACAGGAGGGAGCAGAGTTGGCATACCTTAAGCCGCTCAGTTGCATAAAGGGAATCCAATCCATCGGGTGTCAATGAGAAATAAGTGGCGGCAAGGCTTGGTGACTGCTTTGCCATATCGAGCCCTGTTGCGTTCCAGTCCTTGAGTTCTCTGAAAGGTATGACTTTTAAGAGGTCCGCGCTCGCCTTGAGAAAGGAGATGGCGGCCTCCTCCCTTTTATTCCCGGTGGCCAGGATCTGAATGGCCCCATCAGCCCAAGGTCTGAGATGAAAAACCTCCCCATTCTTTAGAAACGTGGGGGTTATTTGAAAATAATGGATTGCTGTAAGGGGAGAGCGCTTGGCTATCTCAAGGCCCTGCTCGGCCCACCCCTTCAAATGGTAAAACGACCCTGCTGATAAGACCTTGGAACTTGAATGCAAATATTCTAAGCACAGATCAGATGCGTCTGAAGATATAGTGAAGATTTTCTTTCCCAGAAGGACCCATTGATCAAATTCTTCCCTTGACAGGAAGGGAAGGGAAGATGGATATACTTTTAGGAAAGCAAAAGCGATTTCAGGTGAAAAATCCCAAAGCGTTTCAGCCATGGTCAAGATCTCCTGGTGAGATAAACGTTTTGACCATTGAGTATCTCTATGGGGTTCTTCTTCCCTGAAATAGTCTGTCAGAGTTCTCATGCCCTCTAAATTAGCCTCTCGAATCCCTTTGTATTTCTCTGGTGCCTTTCTTCTATGGAAAAATCGCGTATATGACTTCTGAGATGGCTCTTTGGACCTCACCTTCGTCAGAGAGTGAAGCGCTGATGGCGACCTCACAGGCTCTCCTGGCAGGTATCCCTTCCTTTATGAGCCTTCCGGCATAGATTAAAAGACGGGTACTTGCCCCTTCGGTCAGCGTATGACCTTCCAGGTTTCTTACCTTCTCTCCGACCTTGGATAGCTCATATGCGATCTCCTCACCGACTGAACTTTCATGTTGGATGATCTGGGTTTCCTGTTGACGGGTGGGATATCCGAAATCAATGGCCACAAAGCGCTGTCTGGTACTCTGTTTTAGATCCTTGATTGCGCTCTGGTATCCAGGGTTGTAAGATATCACAAGAAGAAAGTTCTCATGGGCCTCAACGATCTTTCCAGTCTTGTCTATTGGAAGAATTCTCCGGTGATCTGAAAGGGGATGTATAATGACTGTGGTGTCCTTCCTGGCTTCCACAATCTCATCGAGATAGCAGATAGCCCCTGCCTTGACTGCCTTGGTCAGGGGACCGTCGACCCAGACTGTCTCATCACCTTTTAACAGGAATTTTCCAACAAGATCTGTTGAAGTCAGATCCTCGTGGCAAGCAACCGTAATAAGAGGAAGGGACTGTCCGTCGTCTTCTTCTGATGAGCCCAGTTCCCGGCTTATGATATAGGTCATGTATTCAATAAAGCGGGTCTTGCCTGTTCCGGTTGGCCCTTTAAGAATTACAGGGATTTTTGACCTAAATGCTGCATGGAAAAGATCGATCTCATCCTTAATGGGCAGGTAATAGGGTTCTTCTGTTATATAGTATTCTTCGACTTTGAGCTCTCTAACTTTCATGGGTGACTTCATCTTTTTCAACCTCTGACTTCACCAAACCGCTTCAAAAACCTTTATGAGACCCTATAGTTGCATTAGATATGACACCAAATCGATGCTGTCTCGACGAAAAACCTCGCTGTCACTGGCTGATCCTTGATACTGGCCCTGTTGAATTTCCCGAAGGGAACCCTATTCAACAGGGCTGGTTTCTGGATACTGGATGTTTATGGATTCCACTATTGATTGCATACAGGTTATCAAGCATCGAGCATCCAGCATCGGCCCAGTAAAGGCAACTGTCTCAAGCATATCTGCAATGGCAGTTTAGTCGAGTTTGTGCATCGTTAGCGTAGATTAAGGCCTATTGTTGATAACATTTTGTTATTTCAGGAAAGGAGCATAGGGAAATTACAGGTGTGTGTCAAGGAAGAATCCATGGCATGATGAAGCGGAGGGAGGTTGGTATTCTGACTTTTCATCATCTTAGGGGGCCATGATCAGGTTCCTTTTAAAAAATCCCTTGATAGAGTTAATCTTATGAAATAAAAATAAAAACTACCACCATTTATTTCTATGAAGGTTTATAACAATTGATCAATATTCTGTGGAAGAATAAAAGGCTTACGCCTAAATTCCAAATCTGGAGTTTACCCATAAGGGTTTTATCTCCTGGATATTGAATAGATACGGTTTAACAGTCTACTGGATTCAATCCAGCAACATCAAATCTTAATAGAGAGGAGAAAGAAATGGAAAAACTTGAAACACTGGTTTTTAAAGAAAAGGATGGCGTGGCCTGGATCAGGATGAATAGACCGGATGAACTCAACGCCTTGAATCTACCCATGGCCCAGGAACTCTGCAAGGTGGCCACATATTGTGCCACGGAAAAGAAGGTCCGTTCAGTAGTCCTTACCGGGACGGGTCGTGCCTTCTGTGCGGGGGGAGATGTGAAGGATATGTTGAAACACTTGCGGGAGACAGGTCGGACAGATCTGTTCCTTCGAGAACTGGCCCTCCAACTGCATGCCTTTGTGGCCGAAATAGCCAGAATGCCAAAGCCCGTCATTGCCGCCGTGAACGGGACCGCAGCAGGTGCCGGATTAAGTATGAACCTTGCCTGTGATTTGAGCATTGCCGTGAAAGAGGCCCGTTTCGTCATGGCCTATACCAATATAGGACTCGTCCCGGATGGTAGTTCAACCTACTTCCTGACGCGTATTGTGGGGTTTAAGAAAGCCATGGAGATGGTCTACCTGAACGAACCCATTGATACTGATGAGGCCTTAAGACTTGGGATCGTAAACCGGGTCTTCCCTGCTGAGGATTTTGACGAGGGTGTTGCTTCAGTGGCCCGGAAGCTTGCCCAGGGGCCCACGGAAACTTACGGCCGGGCCAAGGCAATTCTTCGGCTTGGACTCTCGGAGTCCCTGGAGTCCCAGATGGAGAACGAGAGACAGGGAATCGCTTTGTGCGCTCTCGGTGGAGAATTTCAGGAGGGAGTAACGGCCTTTGTCGAAAAGAGAAAGGCCAAATTTATTTAGCTTACTGGCTCGTAAGGCCTTCTAAAATTCCGGTTTGAACTTAGTTCGCTTCGCTCACAATTGGTCGAGTAGTCAAGTGGTCGATTAGTCGAGTGGTTGAAGGCCTTTACGACTCGACAACTCAACTATTTAACTACTTAACTAAAGTCGAAGGAATTTCATCAAGTTGTAGAATTTCCGAGACGTTAAATTATTGATTGACGAACACAGTTAAAGCAGCATTAGCAACCATGATCTGGTCACATTCCGGACCGAACTGGGGGACGCATAGGCCCTGGACCATCATGCCTCCTGAAACAGCTCTGGCGTTCCTGCGCCCAATGGGGACAGTATCCTTGACCCTATCCAGATCAATCTCCTCAGGTCGGGGAGAAGCCACCAGGACGTCCACTTCTATCTGATCTGTGTCCTGAAGCTCAAGGATCTCCACAAGACCGCACAAACAGCTTCTGGATACGGCATCCTTAACTGCCCGGCATGCGGCTTCAGTGACGTCCTCTCCATGGATGTCAATGCCTGTTCCTATCTCTACGATAAATCGTTTCCTTGTCATGAATTTGCTCCTTGTATTATAAATAGATACATACGTTAATTGTGTCTATTCCTCTATCAAAGGTTAAATCTCTTCGTTTCCGTTCGGTGATCCATTCCCAATCCATAACTCGAACTAACCGAAACCAAACATGATTTTTATCACGAAAGCATGAAAGAACGAAGGGGCGAAAAATAGAATATCATTTCGTGGTTTCCATTTTTCGTGTTTTCGTGATTGAATCATGCGACCTGACTAAAGCTATTCGACTCCATCTCCACAAGGGTTCCAAAGACTGATGAAAAGTGACCTAAAATCCTCTCCACCACAGTTCCCATGGGCACATCGCGACCCAAGATCCTGGCCATGGAGGTAACACCCCTATCCATGATTCCACACGGATTGATCAAAGAGAAATGATCTAAATCGTTGTTTATATTCAAGGCAAAGCCATGTTTTGTCACCCAGCTTGTGACCTTGATGCCTATGGCCGCGATCTTTTCCTGACCAACCCATACCCCCACATGTCTTTCATCCCGAAAAGATTCGATGGAAAAATCATTTAAAGTCCTGATAATCACCTCTTGAAGATCGAAGATAAACTTATGGATATCTTTATCCCGTTCCTTGAGGTCTATGATGGGATATCCTACCAACTGCCCGGGCCCGTGCCATGTGATGTTTCCACCCCGATCAGTGGGAAAAAGAGATACGCCCCTCTTTTGAAGTTCGTTGCGTGAGATGAGGAGGTTTTCAAGGTCATCTGATTTGACAAAGGTTAAGGTGGGAGGATGCTCCAGTATGAGGAGAGTGTCTTCAATCTCTCCTTCAATCCTCTGTTTCAAGAGCCTTTGCTGAAAATGGTAGGCCCGGTCGTATTCCATCATACCGATTTGATGGACTGTTAAGACTTTCATATGAGCTTTTACTACGGGGGGCATTCAAATAGTTTACATCAATATCATACGTATGTATAGGTCATGAGGTCTTTTCTGAGGTGACTGGCCCGCGACGAGCTCGGCCGAGTCGGAGGCCTTCGTTATTTCATGGAGTTATGAATGGGGGACCACCTGGCTCCGAGCGAAGTCGAGGAGAACAGGGAGAGGGGGCTGGTATTAATTGACAGGGGGGGTGAGAAATAGGAATGAGGGGATACAAATGGTATTCTCATATTTATTTCGGGCGGTTAGGCTGGATTAATGATTTCTCAAATTGAAAAATTATTTCAGTGAAATTGCGGGAATTTTGCAGGAAATTTGCAGGTAATTTGAGAAAAATAAGGGACTATTTAGAGGACATTAAAGATTATAGATTAAAATCTCAAATATAGCTTTTTCTCTACTCCTCCACTGTAAATATTTATAGAAGTGTCAGTAACGGAAAGTTAAGCTGCGGCTAACTTGTGGAGCGTGGGTTTCCGAAAAGTACAGACTTAATGTGGAGCAGGGGCATGTCAATTTGCGCCATGCTGTTAGCCGTCAGCTTGAACAGCTTGTTCGACCCGCTACTTTAAATCCATCCGCTTCACTGGGATGAGGCGGTGCCCCAACATATCTACCGCTGCCTGTGACTGCTCCAAGATTACGTATCCGATCAGGGGCTCATATTCTCCGTTCTCGGGTTTCATGTCAATAAACAGCACTTCATTGTAGATTGGCCTAAATCCCTCGATTTGGATTCGGACGGGGCCACAGATCTTACCTTCAACAGTTTCTTGCGTTGCAGTCTCGAGTGGAACCGTGGTGATCTCATCCAATTCACCCAGCCGATCTCGCCAAGCACTGGGTAACACCATATAAGATGCACCAGTATCGACTAAGGCATCGCAACGAATCTTAGCATCTTGATCAGTTAGATTCTCGATTTTTACTGATGCGATTATTCTTCCCATTTTTGCCTCCTTTATAGTCCTAATCATAGCCCTAGCCCAGGGTCCAAGCTATCCTATTGATATTTAAATAATATCGTTCCAAAAGTAGGTGTTTTGAAGCCTTAAAAGGCCATTTTCAGGGGTAAAATTGCCCCCGTAAGGAACTCCTGGTTCACGAAGCTCGTAACTTTTTTCGCTGCCAACAATCTTTCGACCTTTCGC
>Ga0180009_10000607_pt1 | contig 48386 bp, 46 predicted proteins | sample OS_PC_MetaG_FD_123537 | JGI IMG/M metagenome (GOLD analysis project Ga0180009, IMG submission 123537) | Groundwater microbial communities from the Aspo Hard Rock Laboratory (HRL) deep subsurface site, Sweden - OS_PC_MetaG | ecosystem: Environmental > Aquatic > Deep subsurface > Groundwater...
AAAAGTTTGTTCAACAATTTAAGAAAATCATTAAAAATTAATACTTTCTGCTTCTAATTTATTCTTTCAGACGACATTGCTATGAACGATTAGAGGCGACATTTATGTGATTGACAACAGCTTATGATAAATTAACCATATGCATACCAGAAATAGCAAAACAAAAAGACCCAGTTAAAAACAGGGTCTTTTTATATATATAAAATCTTTATTTCTCTTTAATCTTTTCCATTATTTCTTTAACAATCTCTTTTAAAATTTTATCATTCTCCTCTAAAAACAACTTTACTTTTTCTAATCCAACACCTAATCTTTCTTTTCCAAAGGAATAAGAAGCACCAGATTTTTTAACAACTCCATGTTTTAATCCTACAGTTATAACATCACCCTCATAAGAAATACCTTTATTAAACATAATATCAAATTCAGCAGTTTTAAATGGAGCAGCAACCTTATTCTTAACAATCTTTGCTTTTATCCTACTACCAATTGATTCTTCTCCCTTTTTAACTTGAGCAATTCTACGCAAATCAATACGTACAGAAGAATAAAACTTTAAAGCCTTTCCACCAGGAGTTGTTTCTGGATTGCCAAACATTATACCAATCTTCATACGTATTTGATTAACAAATATTACAATTGTATTTGTTTTAGAAATTTGTGAACCTAATTTTCTTAAAGCCTGAGACATTAAACGAGCTTGTAAACCAATATGTGAATCCCCTATTTCTCCTTCAATTTCAGCACGAGGAGTTAAAGCAGCAACAGAATCAACAACAATTACATCTATTGATTCAGATTTAACCAAAGATTCAACTATTTGCAAAGCCTGTTCTCCAGAATCAGGTTGAGAAATTAATAAATCATTTATCTTTACACCTATTCTTTTGGCATATTCTGGGTCTAAGGCATGCTCAGCATCAACAAAAGCTGCTAAACCACCTTTTTTTTGTGCCTGAGCAACCATATGTAGAGCTAATGTAGTTTTACCAGAGCTTTCTGGCCCATATACTTCAATAATTCTTCCTCTTGGCATACCACCGACACCAAGAGCCAAATCAAGAGAAAACGATCCAGTTGGGATAGTATCTACATCAACTTTTTTAACATCTCCCAATTTCATTATTGATCCTTCACCAAATTTTTGTTTAATTTCATCTAAAATGGCTTCTAATTTGTTTTCATTTTTATTTTTCATAAATTATTCTTTTAATTATTTCATTAGTTTTACCAAATCTATTTTTGGCTTTAATTTTTATTAAATTAACACCAGCTACTAAATTTATCTGTGTTTCAAAATTACCATTTTTTTCAACAAGTATTTCTTTATCATTTACCACCAAATGAGCGCTTGAATCAGTTCTTCCTAAAACATTAAATGATTCTTCTCTAACAATCATATCTTCAATATCAACATCTAAATTAGGAGCAGCAGTTAAAAATCTAATTTCTCTAGAAAAATACCAAGCAACTAAAATTAAAAATAAGACAAAAACAATTGAAGAAATTTTTCTAGGATTTATTGTGAAATTCCCTAACTTTTTTATTGGTTTAATTGGCTTATCTTTTAATTGTAACTTTGTTTTTTTCATTAATTAAATTATATCATAATTTAATTATCAATAATAAAAACATTTGACTCCTCTTTATTAACTTGCTAAGATTATAAATGAATAGAGCGTGTTCCAGGTCTGGGTGCCCGCTCTTTTTTCTTTCATTTTTTTTAAAACACTAAAACTCTTCCTCATCAGAAGGCAAAGGAATATCAAGCTTTTCCTCTTCAGCTTCAATATCTACTCCCTCTTCTTCCATGCCACTACGAGAAGATTCTTCTAAATCAGAAAAAGACTCTTCAATGATTTCAGATTCAATAGGTCTTTTATAACCAGTTAATACTTCACGAGGCTTAGAACCCTCAGATGGACCAACAATTCCATTTTGTTCTAACATATCTAATAAACTAGCAGCGCGAGCATAACCAATTCTAAATCTACGTTGCAAATACGAAGCAGATGCTTTACCGGTTTTAATAATTAAATCTTTTGCTTCTTCATATATTGGATCGTCAAAAACATTTCCGCCCTGTATATGCATTTCTTTTTCAGGAGCAGCAGTAATATCTTCTTCATATTCAATATCACCAGCTTGTTTTCTTAAAAACATAACAACATCCTTTATTTCTTTATCAGATATAAAAGAACCTTGAATACGTTTAGTTTTACCAACGTCACCAGCTAAAAATAGCATATCGCCATTACCTAATAATTTATCAGCTCCAGCAGTATCTAAAATTGTACGAGAATCAACTTGAGAAGCTACTTGTAAAGCAATTCTAGAAGTAATATTAGCTTTAATAAGACCAGTAATAACTTCTACTGATGGTCTTTGAGTAGAAAGAATTAAATGAATACCAACAGCACGAGCCATTTGAGCCAAGCGAACAATAGCACCTTCTACTTCTTTTCCATATGCAACCATAATATCAGCTAATTCATCAACAATAATTACAACATATGGCAATATTTCTTTTGCTTTTTCATTGTATGAAGCCAAATCTTTAGCAGCAGCATTAGATAGTATTTTATACCTATCTTCCATTTCTTTAATAGCCCATTTAAATGCATTATTAACCTTATTAAAATCAACAATAACAGGAGTTAATAAATGAGGAATACCATTATACAAAGGTAATTCTACTCTTTTAGGGTCGATTAAAATAAATTTTAATTCTTGAGGAGATTTTTGATAAAGCAAACTAAGAATTAAACTATGAATACAAATGCTTTTACCAGAACCAGTTGATCCAGCAATTAATAAATGAGGCATTTTAACCAAATTAGCAAAAATCGCATGACCAGAAACATCACGACCTAATCCTAAATTTAAATGATGACCATTTTTCCTGTAATCAAAATCTTGTAATAAATCTCTTAATCTAACTAATGTAGCTTTTTTATTAGGTAATTCAATGCCAACCAAAGACCTGCCAGGAATAGGAGCTTCTATTCTAATTGGATGAGCAGCTAAAGCTAAAGATAAATCACGATTTAATCCAGTAATTTTAGAAAGCTTTATTCCACTAGCAGGACGAAGAGTATATTGAGTAACAGTAGGACCAACATTTACCTCGCCCATTTCAACTGGAATGTTGAAATTATATAATGTTTTTTCAATAACAGATAAATTTGATTTAATATCACCACTAGATGGTTGTCCTTTGTCTTGTTCTAATAAATCTAATGGAGGAAAAATATAGTCTTTTAAAATTGTAGGTGTTGTTTTTAATAATTCTTCTTGTTTTTCTTCTTCTTTCTCTTCTTGCATTTCTTTCATTTCAAATTTTGGTTTTAATATTGATTTAGTAAACTTCCCAAACCTAGTTTTTTCTGGAGTAAAACCAATCCCCTTGATTTCTTTAGACATTTTTTCTTTAATAACATCTTCTTCATCTTCTTGTTTTTTAATTCTTCGTAAAGGAATATTAAAAGCAACAAGAACAGAAATTGCCAAAGCAGCCATAAAAACAACTAAAGAACCCCACAAACCAATCAATTTCATAAATGGCCAAGAAACCAAATAACCCAACCAGCCTGCTTTTAATTCTCCATTAGAAATTAAAATATTTACTAGGCCTAAAAAACTTAAAACAAAAAGCAATATTCCAAGTAAAGTAGATAAAAGAACATTTTTGTGAATATCTCTAAAAGTTATTATCCCGCTAATAAAAAATGCCAAAGGAATTAACCAAAGACAAGATCCAAAAATTAGTTTAGAATATTTAAAAATATATTCACCTAATACACCACTAACACCTTGAAAAGAAAGAATAAAAAGCACAGCTATTGCAAAAAACACAATAACAATAATGCCTCTTTTTGTTTCTGGATGAATATTTAAACGAGGGGTTTTTTCTTTCTTTTTAATTTTTACACTAGACATCCTTTTTCTAGGACGCCCACGTTTCTTTTTTCTTGGCATATTTAAATTATATCATAAAATTAAAAAGCAAAAAACATAAATACATTTATTCTTACTACAAAACTCCGAAAAAGGTTTAAGGTTTGAAATAGTCGTGAGTGTATAAAAAAAGGAGGTCGTCAAAGATTTATTAGAATCTTTAAGCGACCTCGTTAGAATCATTTGATTTTTTTAAATCCCTCATTAACCAAAGATTCATAGCCCCAATGATGAACTTGTTCTCCTTCTCCATCCATTGTGAACCAAAGTGTTTTAGTCTTAATTCCACAGGGATTCACTGCCATGCCCACAATAGTGTATTTTTCACCATTCGGACTCAATACCTTGTCATTGTGCTTAAAGCCAAACTCCATGCACGCTTCGTCTGATATGTCAACCTCGAATTCTCTAAAAAAAGTCTCCACTTTAACAGTTTTAGATTTTGAATTTGTCATGTAAACCTCCTACAAGCACTATGTCATACTGACAGAATCTGTCAAGGATTTATGATAAATCAACCATATGCATCCCATAAATAGCAACAAAAAAACCACACAAAAACGTGTGGTTTCCAATAAAACACCCTTACTTCTCATCAAAACCAGTACCAGCAGGAATTAACTTACCAAGAATAACATTTTCTTTTAATCCACGCAAAGGATCTACTTTGCCTTGAATAGCAGATTCAATTAATATTCTAACTGTTTCTTGAAAAGAAGCAGAAGATAAAAAGCTTTCAGTGCTTAAAGCAACCTTAGTAATTCCTAAAATCAAAGACTGTGCAGTAGCTTGTTTTTTACCAGCTTTTTTAGCTTTTTCATTTTCTCTTAAAAATATATCTTTTTCAGTAATAGCTCCTTCTAATAAACCAGTTTCTCCAACATCTTTTATTCTTACACGAGAAAGCATTTGACGAGTTATTACCTCAATATGTTTGCCATTTAAACCACCACCTTGTGTGCTATAAACTTTTTGAACCTCTTTAAGAATATATCTTTGAACAACTTCTTGTCCAGCCAATCTAAATAATTCCTTTATATCAGCAGGACCTTCACATAATCTTTGACCAACAACAACTGAATCTCCTTTTTGAACATAAATACCAACCCTAGGAGCAATAACATATTCTTTAGAAATTTTCTTTCTTTTACTGCCAGCTTTAGTTGATTCTTGATATCCTTGAACAACAATAATTTTTTGTGATTTTTTTTCTTTAATTTCAGCTATAGTACCATTAAGTTCAGCAATTGAACATTTTCCTTTTGGAATGCGAGCTTCAAAAACTTCATCAACTCTAGGCAATCCTTGGGTAATATCTTCTTCACTAGCTACACCACCAACATGAAAAGTTCTTAATGTTAATTGAGTTGCTGGTTCACCAATTGCTTGAGCAGTAACAATACCAATTGCTTCCCCTATATCAATCAATCTATTTCTTCCTAAATCAAGACCATAACATTTTTGACATAAACCAAATCTGGTTTTACATGAAATAGGAGATCTAACTCTTAATTTAGTAATTTCAATATCTTTAATTTTTTCAATTTGTTCTTTATTAATTAAATCTCCTTTTTTAATAATGGGTTTTTTCTTAGAATCAAAAACCTCTTCTAAACTAACTCTTCCAACAATTCTAGAACCAAATTCAATTCCTAAATCATCTAAATCTTGTTTATAAACCATAATACCATCTTTATCATTACAATTATTTTCTTGAATTATTACATCTTGAGAAACATCTACTAAACGACGAGTTAAATAACCAGCTTGAGCTGTTTTTAAAGCAGTATCAGCTAATCCCTTTCTACCACCGTGAGTAGAAATAAAATACTCTAAAACATTAAATCCTTCTTTAAATGAACTAATAATTGGAAGCTCAATAACTTCTGAAGATGGATTAACAACCAATCCTTTCATACCCATTAATTGATTGGCTTGACCCCAAGTACCACGAGCACCAGAAGAAAACATAATATTAACAGGACCATTGGGGTCAAGAACAGAAGGAACAAGCTTAGCAATTTCTGCACCTGCTTTTGCCCAAATTTCAATTGATTTAGCTCTTCTTTCTGATCTAGTTAAAAGACCTTCTTGATATTGTTTTCTAATAACATCTACTTGTGTTCGAGATTTTTTAATAATTCCATCCTTTTCTTTTGGAACGTGTAAATCATCCATTCCCCAACTAATACCTGATTTAGTAGCATAATCAAATCCTAATTTTTTAATTCTATCAATATATTTTTCAGCATTTTCAGAACCAACAAATTCAATAACACTTTCAGTTAAAATTCTTAATTCTTTTTTATTCATTTCATGATTAATATATTCCATTTCCTCAGGAAGAATAGAATTTAAAATCAATCTTCCTGCAGATGTTTCAATAATAGATGAATTAATTAAAACTTTAATTTCTGCTTGTAAATCAATCATTCCCATTTCATAAGCCATAATTCCTTCTTTTACAGAAGAAAAGATTTTTCCATTACCCTTAGCTCCTTTAATCATTTTTGTTAAAAAGAAACAACCAAGAACAATATCTTGTGTTGGAACAGTAATAGCATCACCAGTAGCTGGTTTAAATAAGTTAACAGAAGAAAGCATTAATTCTTTAGCTTCTTTTTGAGCTTTTTCAGACAAAGGTAAATGAACAGCCATTTGATCACCATCAAAGTCAGCATTAAATGCCTGACAAACCAAAGGATGAATTTGAATAGCCAAACCTTCAATTAATCTGGGTTTAAACGCTTGAACACTTAATCTATGCAATGTTGGAGCACGATTAAGAAGAACATAATAATTGTTTGTAATCTCTTCTAAAATAGCCCAAACATCATCTACTCCTTCTTCTATTAGTCTTCTTGCTCCACGTATATTATATGCTAATTCTCTTTCAATTAATTTATTGATTACAAATGGTTTAAATAGTTCTAAAGCCATTGTTTTTGGAATACCACATTCATGTAATTTTAATTCAGGTCCAACAACAATAACAGAACGACCAGAATAATCAACACGCTTACCTAAAAGATTTTGTCTAAATCTTCCTTGTTTTCCTCTTAACATATCAGCTAAAGATTTTAATTGTCGTCTTTGACCAGTGGTTGCCATAACAGCTTTTTGGCCACGACGAGCAGTATTATCAATTAATGCATCAATGGCTTCTTGAAGCATTCTTTTTTCATTACGACAAATAACTTCTGGAGCATTAAGTTCTAATAATCTTTTTAAACGATTATTACGATTAATAACTCTACGATATAGATCATTAACATCAGAAGTAGCATATCTACCACCATCTAATTGAACCATTGGACGTAAATCAGGTGGTTGTACTGGTAATATGGTTATAAACATCCACTCTGGTCTAATTCCAGCATTTCTTAATCCTTTAACTAATCTAATTCTAGATAAAACTTTTTTTCTTTGAACTGCTGAAGTTTTCTTTAATTCTTCTTCTAATTCTTTGCTTAATTTATCTAAATCTATTTTTTTAAGAATATCTCTTACTGCTTCAGCTCCAATACCAGCTTTAAATACTTCGCTAAATTTTTGAGAAAGTCTTCTGTAAACTATTTCTGATATAATTTCTAATTCTTTAATTTTATTTAATTCATCTTTTGCTCTGTCTCTGGCAATTTTTAAAGTTTTTTTATTATCTTTTCCTTTTGTAATTTTTAATTTAGATTGATATTCTTTTTCAATTTCTTTAAATGCTTTAGCCTTAGCATCCTTATTAACTTCAGTTATAATATACGCGCCAAAATAAATTACTTTTTCTAATTTTTGAACAGATGTATTAATCATTAGACCAATTCTAGAAGGAATTCCACGTAAAAACCAAATATGTGAAACAGGAACAGCTAATTTAATATGTCCCATTCTTTCTCTACGAACAATTGAACGAGTTACTTCAACTCCACATCTATCACAAACAACCCCTTTATATCTTATTCTTCTATATTTACCACAATAACATTCCCAATCTTTTTCTGGACCAAAAATTCGTTCACAAAACAAACCATCTTTTTCAGACCGTTGAGTACGATAATTTATAGTCTCTGGTTTTGTTATTTCACCATGAGACCAATCTAAGATATCTTCAGGACTAGCTAATTTAATCTGAAGAGCATCAAAATCATCTAATTTTTTTATTTCATCTTGCATTGTATTGACAAATTATTTTTACTATGCTATGTTTTATTTAAATCTAAATGTGGAGGTTCTTATGTATAAATATGTTTTCTTGATAACCATTATGAGTGGTATTGCTTACTTAACCTATGGAAAAGATTTCCATAGCGGTATATTTCAATTAATACTCGTAATTGGTTTCGGTATTGGATTTATTGTTCGTGCCCTAGAAAACATTGTAAGCGCAATAAGAGAAGGATAATAACAATCTTTACTTCCCGGTCAGTTTACTGACCGGGGCCTTTTTATTTCTTAGTTTTTTTAATCTTTTCCTTTTCTTTACTAGCCTTTTTAATTTTTCTTTTTATAGCTTTTTCACTTTCTTTTTTCTCTGCTTTAACAATCTTTTTTCTAACAACTGTTTTTCTTTCTTTTTTCATTGGATTAATTGAAAAACCCAAAGATTTTAATTCACTTACTAAAACATTAAACGAAGATGGAATATTAGGATTATGAATAGGATTTCCTTTAATAATTGCGTCATATGCATTAGCTCTACCAACAACATCATCAGATTTAATTGTTAGCATTTCTTGTAAAGAATAAGCTGAGCCATAACCTTCTAAAGCCCAAACTTCCATTTCTCCAAATCTTTGACCACCAAATTGAGCCTTACCACCTAATGGTTGTTGAGTAATTAAGGAATATGGTCCAATAGAACGCATATGAAGTTTATCTTCAACTAAATGATTTAATTTCATCATATAAATTTGACCAACAGTAATTGGGTGAGTAAATTCTTCTCCGCTTCTACCATCTTTAAGCTTAACCTTGCCAGTTTCAGGTAGGCCAGCTTTTTTTAATTCTTGTCTAATCTCATCTTCAGTAACACCAGAAAAAGCAGGAGTATATGCCCTATAACCTAACTTACTTGCTGCCCATCCTAAATGAGTTTCAAGAATCTGACCAATATTCATACGAGAAGCAACACCCAATGGATTTAAAATTATATCTACTGGTGTTCCATCTTCTAAATATGGCATGTCTTCTTCTGGAAGTATTTTTGAAATAACTCCTTTATTACCATGACGACCAGCTAATTTATCACCAACAGATACTTTTCTAAATTGAGCAATTTCTACTTGAATAGCCTTAATAACTCCAGTATTTAATTTATCACCTTTTTCTCTAGAAAAGATTTTAATTCCAACAACTCTACCTGTTTTTCCATGAGACAATCTCATAGATGTATCTTTAATATCTCTAGCTTTATCGCCAAAAATTGCACGCAATAATCTTTCTTCAGCAGTAAGATCAGTTTCTCCTTTTGGAGAAATTTTACCTACTAAAATATCATCTTGTCCTACTTCTGCCCCAATTCTAATTATTCCTTCTTCGTCAAGATTTTTTAATCTATTTTCTCCAACATTAGGAATATCAGAAGTAGTTGTTTCTGTGCCTAATTTTGTATCTCTAACTTCACAAGTAGATTCTTCTATATGAATAGAAGAAAATCTATTGTCTTTAACTAAACGTTCAGAGATAATTATAGCATCTTCAAAATTAGCACCAGACCAAGTCATAAAAGCAACTAAAAGATTTTGACCCAATGCTAAAACACCACCATCAGTAGAAGAAGAGTCAGCTAATATGTCGCCTTTTTTAATTTTTTGTCCTTTTTCAACTATTGGTTTTTGTGTTATACAAGTATAATCATTTGAACGAATAAAATTATTTAGTAAATATTCTTTTTTCTTTGATCCAGATACACAAACAATTCTAGAACCATCTACTTCTTTAATAACACCATCTTCTTCTGCAACTAAAACTTGACCAGAATCTTTAGCTGCTCTTGGTTCAATTCCAGTTCCAACCAAAGGAGCTTGTGATTTAACCAATGGAACAGCTTGTCTCTGCATGTTTGAACCCATTAATGCACGATTAGAATCATCATGCTCAACAAAAGGAATTAATCCAGTGGCAATACTAATACATTGATAAGGAGAAACATCCATAAAATCAATTTTTTCTTTAGCAACCATTCCTGGCTCGCCATGAACTCTTGCTTCAACTGATTTATCTTTTATCCTATTGCTATTATCAATTGAAACACCAGTGTGTGCAATATTATATTTCTCTTCTTCAAATGCATCAAGATAAACAATTTCATTTGTAATAACGCCTGATTTTACTTTTCTATATGGAGTTTCAATAAAACCATAATCACTAATACGAGCATAAGAAGCTAAATGGCCAACCAAACCAATATTAGGACCTTCAGGTGTTTCAATGGGACATATTCTACCATAATGACTAGCATGAACATCACGAACCTCAAAACCAGCTCTTTCTTTTGTTAAGCCACCAGGACCCATGGCTGATAATCTTCTTTTATGTTCTAACTCAGACAAAGGATTAATTTGATTCATAAATTGAGATAATTGAGAAGATGTAAAAAATTCTTTTACTGAAGCCATTAATGGTCTAGCATTAACTAATTGAGCTGGTGTTAAAGTATAAATATCTAAAGTACTCATTTTATCACGAATAATTCTTTCCATACGACTTAATCCAGTTCTAAATTTATTTTCTAATAATTCACCCAGAGCTCTAACTCTTCTATTGCCAAGGTGATCAATATCATCTCCAATTCTATCAGGATCATTATTTAATTTAATGATTTCTTTAATTGTTAAAATTAAATCTTCTTTTCTTAATGTTCTGTGTTCTTTGTCTAATGGGGTTTTAATTCCTAAACGATGATTTAATTTATATCTACCAACCTCTGATAAATCATATCTATCAAAATTATGAAACATATTATCAATTAAGTTTTTTGCATTATCAATTGCAGCTAAATCGCCTGGTCTTATTCGTTTATAAATTTCTAAATATGCATCTTCTTGATTCTTGGTTGAATCATGTTTTAATGTTTCTTTAATAAATTGAATCTCTCCTTTATCAACATCTTTAAATGCTTTTAATATATCTTCTTCTTTTTCTAATCCAAATATTTTTAATAAAGTAGTAATTGGAGCTTTTCTTTTACGATCTATTCTAACAACAATACTTCCATTATATTCTGTATCAAATTCTAACCAAGCTCCTCTATTAGGAATAATCTTTGCACCATGTAGTTTTTTTCCACGATTATATGAAGTAGTAAAAAAAACTCCAGCTGAACGAATCAACTGGGATATAACTACACGCTCTACGCCGTTTAAAATAAAGGTTCCTCTTGGTGTAATTAAAGGTAAGTCTGTTAAAAAGACTTCTTGTTCTTTAGTTTCATTAGTTTTTTTATTAACTAATTTTAATTTGATTCTTAATGGAGCCTCATAAGATAAACCATCTCTTCTAGCTTTAATTTCATCACACTTGGGTTCATCTAAATAATAGTCCTCAAAATACAAAAAAAGATCCTTGCCACCCCAATCGTGGATAGGAGATATTTCATTAAATAAATCCTTAAGATCTTTTTCTAAAAATTTTTTATATGAATTTAATTGAATTTCTACTAAGTTTGGAAGCGGGTATAAATTTTTAGGATATTTTGAAAATGTTTTAACTTTAATCATTTGATAAAAAAATATAAAGATAATGTACCCTAAAACAGCCGTTTTTAGGGCCTTTCCATATTAATCTATTTTTATTTTATAGTCAAGTATTTTTAGAGATTAAAGCTAAGGGCTTTAATAATTGATTTGACTATCCTCTGAGAGGTAAGCCCTGCCTGTTTATTAATCTCTAATTTAATATCATTTACTGACTCTAACTTAATTCTATTCTTTTTTAATAAAAAGTCAAGTGTGGATAAAATTTTATCAGAATCTTTAGCTACTTTTTTATCTTTTCCCAAAATTAACTCGACTGAAGATCGGCCACTATCCCCTGCTTTACCAACTTTAAATATTAGAATCATAATTATATATTAACATTAAGAAAATTTCTTGTCTAATAAAAATGGACCAGTTTAAAAAAATAAACTGGTCCCTTGTTTTTATTTCTTTTCTAAAAACATTTCTATTCTTTTTTTAAGTTCTTCTTTATTCCAATATGTTTGTAATTGATCTGGGTTTGGTGGTTTAAGATGTTTTGGAAAAATAAAAAGACAATCTATATTTTGACACGACCAGCCTCTACCGCAATAAAAAGAAACCATACGAAAACCATTACAATTAGGACAATCTATCCCATGATCACTGCTACAAGAAAGATTTGTTTCATGAATCTTTTTTTCCCTTTGTATCCATTCTTTTACAACTTTTTTAATTATATCTTCTGAAACCTTTTTGTTTCTATTCATTTGTTAAAACCTCCTAAAAACAATATATCACATCTATAAAAAATATCAACCCCTTCTCATGGCAATACTCTGAATAATACCAATTGTTATAAAAGAAATAACTAAATTACTACCACCATAAGAAACAAAAGGAAGAGAAATACCAGCAATAGGCAAAATACCAAGATTCATACCAATATTAACAAATATTTGAAAAATAAAAACAGTTAGAGCGCCTATACAAAATAACCTGGCAAAATTATTAGAAGAATTTAAAGCAATCTTAATAATCCTATAAAACAATAAAGTATAAAAAACAAACAAAAGAAAAACTCCAACAAAACCTAATTCTTCAGCAATAGAAGCAAAAATAAAATCTGTGTGTTGTTCTGGTAAAAAATTTAATTGTGATTGAGAACCATGTCCTAATCCCCTACCAAAAAACTCTCCAGCACCAATAGCAATAACAGATTGTATTCTATGATAACCACCACCCAAAGGATCTAAATATGGATTAAAAAAACTAGTTATTCTTTGTTTTTGATATGGTTTTAACAAACCAAGCCATAAAATACCTAAAACAATAACACCAATTAAAAGTAAAACAATTAATTGTTTAATTTTAATTCCAGCAACAATCATACTTAATAACCATAAAAAAACTAAAACCATTGCTGAACCAAAATCTGGTTGAAAAAATACTAATATAACAGGAATACCAACATATATACCAGAAGCAATAATATGACGAATCCTATAAAGCTCAATATGACGTAAAGAAAAATATTGAGCTAAAATTAATATCATTACTAATTTAGCTATTTCAACTGGCTCAAAATGAAATGAACCAATTCTAAACCAAGAAGATGCACCTCTAATATTGCTTCCAAAAAAAAGAACAATAACTAAAAGCAAATTAATTAAAATATATAAAGCTAAAAGAAGACGAGGGTGATTTCTAAAAAATCTATAATCCAACAAACCAAAAATAAAAATTAAAAAAAAGCCAATAACTATAAAAGTCATTTGCTTAAAAAAGAAATTCTTATTTTGAGCAAAAGATGTAGAAAATATTGAAATTAAACCAGTAACACAAATAAGAAAGACAGAAATAATTAAAATCCAATCAAGTTTTTTAAGAAAATAAATAAACATGACTTAATAATAACAAAAAACAATGCATTTTAGAATGCATTGTTTTTATAAATTATTATTCTATCTGTTTTGCCCTTTCTTCTGGGTCATAAAATCTAATTAAAATTCCTTCTGCTTCTTCTACTATTCCATTACTTTCTCTGGTAAAAACAATTTCCATTCCGCTAATGTCGGTAGCATAAGACTTTTTTTCTCCCTTTTTTAATTTATCTAATTCTATTCTAGATAATTTCATATCAGAAGGAAGCTCAGCTTTTATTCTATAAAAATTTTGTAATACTTGATTCCTTGTCAGCCCATCATTTATGTTCATGTCTGAATTACCAGCAAGTTTCTGTCTTCCTAGAAGCTCTGAAGATGATTTGCCTTCTGGGTTATAATGATGCCTTTGTCTAGACCACAAACAAATACTATTTACTTGACCGGGAATATTTAAATTTTCTTTCATACCATCTTTTGTTACAAATATATCAAGATTTGCTTGATAAACCTTAAGTAGATGTTTTTCTTCGTCTGTTCTTTCTGCTTCTGTTTTTTTATTAATTCTTTCAAATTCACTACGTATTTCTTCGAATCTTCTTTTGCCAAATTCTTTTTTATTATTTTCTTCTTCTAAATATTTCTCTTTTTTTGTTTTTTCCCTTTCCAATGGATTTCCTTCAAACATAATATTATATTTCTTTTTTAAATTTAAAATGCTATCAACATTAAAAATCTAAAAAAGTTAAATTAATTTTTATATCCTCCTTATATAAATAATATCACATAATTAATATTCTTTAAATCTTTCAATTGTTCCATGTGTTTTAATAAAATTACTATTAAGGAACATGTTAGTATATGGTTTTAATTCAAAAGAATCAAATTCTATATTAGTTGGCCAATTAATTTCAAAATATCTATTTTCTTGCATTACAACAGTTCTAATATTTGTTTGCCCAGCAGAAACAAGATTATTGTTTTTAAATAATAATCCAACTATTTCTATTTTATCTAAATCAAAACTACTATTATTATTAACAGTCCCAAATAATTTTATTCCATTAGTTAAATTATAACCAGAATTTTTTATCTTTAAATCAATTTCTTTAAAATCTTTTAATTTTATCCATTCAATATCTTTTAATTCAATATTTACTTTAATTAAATTATCAACTGATAATTTTTGCTCAACAATATATCTATTTTGTTCTGGTAAAATATATGTTTTACCATCTTTAGAAGAAATTAATTCATTATTTGAATCAAGAAAATTTATAACATAAGTAACAGATTCTACTCCCCAATCTGAATTAGAGTTTTTAATTTCTAAAACTAAATCAAAATAATTATCAGTAGTAGGAATGATTTGACTAGAAACAACAATTAATGGATCTCTAATATCTTCTGCGCATGGACCACAAGGACCACCACAATCTATTCCTGTTTCTCCTTGATTTTGAATTTGATCAAAGCAAGTAGTTGACCCTGATTTTGTTAAAAGCCAAATACCACCAATAATAACTATAAGAATAGCAATAAATATTAATGCAATTTTAAATTGTTTTTTAGTATATTTATTCATTAATTTAATTATATCATAAAAATAAACGGCTCGTATATTAAACAAGCCGTTTTTAAAATTATTCTTCTTGATACTTTTTCCATAAAGGTAAAAAATCTTCTTTCCAAACAACAAGATGAATAAGATCAACATACTCACCATTAACAAAAATGTGCTTTTCAAATTTTCCACAAATTTTGTAACCACACTTTTTATTATACCCAATACTTCTACCATTAAACGCTAATGCAGATGATAAAACCTTTCTAAGGTTTTCAGTATTAAAAGCATGATTTAATAAAATCATTTTAGCATCTGTTCCATATCCTTTTCCCCAATAATCTTTTTCTCCAATTAAAGCACCAGTTTCTGCAAAACCATTACGATGATCAATTTTGTGTAATCCCATGGTTCCAATGCTTTTTCCATCTTTTGTTTCAATAACAACCAATCTTTCATTTTCTTTTTTTCTATCAAAAAATTCTTCTTCATCCTTTTTTGTAAGTGGAACAAAATTAGACACAAATGGTCTAATTTCTGGATCATTAATCCATTTTGTCACGTTCTCTAAATCCTTTTCCTTGTCTAATGGTCTAAGAATAACCATTTTACCTTTTAGAAAAATAATCTTTTCCATTTTAAAGTACTCCTAAAATAAAATATCAGGCTAGGTTAGCCTGATATTGAATCTCAAATAAATAAAACTTTAAAAAACTTTAGAACCAATATCAAACCAACCCTTTTGATTTCTACCATAAGAAGGGGTAACAAATTTAATTAAATTAATATGATATTGTTCCATATGTTTATAAAGTTATGATCATTATAAGGGAACTACCTACTCTCGCGTAAAAACACTACCATCGGCCTTAAGAGGTTTCACTTCTGAGTTCGGAATGGGATCAGGTGGAGCCCTCTTGGTATGGTTCCCTTATAATAATCACAACTAAATAATGCACATAAATTGCCAGCTAAATCAAGGTAAATGATTTATTAGTACTTCTCGGCTAAACACATTGCTGTGCTTACACCTGAAGCCTATCAAGGTCGTAGTCTCCGACCAATCTATGATACTTAATCTTGAGATTGGCTTCGCGCTTAGATGCTTTCAGCGCTTATCCGTGCCCAACGTAGCTACCCAGCAATGCCCTTGGCAGGACAACTGGCACACCAGAGGTTAGTTCATTCCGGTCCTCTCGTACTAGGAACAAGTTCTCTCAAGTATCAACGCCTACGGCAGATAGGGTCCAACCTGTTTTACAACGGTCTAAACCCAGCTCGCGTACCCTTTTAATTGGCGAACAGCCAACGTGTACACACTCCATAATTACTTATGGTACAGACTATAACTTTATTCTTATGATTTCTAAATAAGAATACCGACGTATTATAGAGGGTTATTTACCTCTATCCCGCGCTCGATCTAATCGAGCAAACGAAGTCGTTACGGGGTTATACGACAATTTGTATCTCATTGATGGAATTATATACGGATATACAATTCCACAAAATCTCTTTGCATCTTTGCTTGGGATATATAATCTATATCCATCTTGAATCCAGTGTAATCTAGAATCAAAAGAAAAATTTTTCTTAAGACATTTTTTTAATATCTCATTTTCTTCCTTTGTGAATGACAAAGTATTAAGAAATAGACCATAACAGTCATTTCTTCTACCACCATCATCCATAAACCATACTGCTAAACTTAATGAAGACTTTAATAATGAACAAATATTTTTTGGAATAACTTTCTTGCCTGTTTTTGAATAAAACTGCATGTGTAATTTTTCCAAAAAATCATTTGTTTTTGTCTTAAATCTCCACTGAGTATAAATCTTATCATATCTTTTATCAAAGATTTTAATACAATGTGGTTTTGAAGAAGTTAATTTTTGCAATTTTTTATACTTCCAGAATAAATATTTTTTCTGAGATTCTGAATGACCTATCTCTAATCGTACACTATTTTTAGTTTTTCCTAAATAAGCATCTCCTAATAAGGTGCCTATAATAATTGCATTTTCTTCTGACGAAATCTTGTATTGTCGCAAACTTCCCACGATATTACCCATTCTTTTATTTTAACATAAAAGAATTAGAGCTTCATCGTTATTAGTCGATTTTACAAGGGCTTGATTCTGTTCTTACCCTTGGGACCTGCTTCAGCCCCAGGATAGGATGCATATTACTCATGTATTACTACACGTATAGACTATATCATCACCCTATTCTTTAAAAAAGAATGAGGGGTTCAACGTATTATAGTAGTTTAAATCCAGAATATCTGGTACCTACTATCTTGTCATATAGACTCAGTCGTTACGGGGTTAAAGAAATTTTATATCTCATTTGGGGAACAATATATTGATTAATTATTCCGCAAAATCTTTTAGACTCTCTACTTGGAATATAAATATTCCAAAATTTTCCTTTTCTATGCAATTTGCTTTCTATCTTAAAATTATCTTTTAGACATTTTTGCAATAATTTCTGTTCTTTAAGAGAAAAAGATTCTGTGCTTATTCTAAAAGCATTGCAATCTGTTCTTTTGTGTCCATCGTCCATGAACCAAATTGCCAAGGACAAAGGAGATTTCAAGAATTTGTGAATATCTAATGGAATAATTTTTCTATTACTTTTATAAAATTTATTTCTATAAAAGTTAAATAATTCTAAAGAAAAAGTAGAAAAATGCCATCTCTTATATTCTTTTTTCGTTCTTTTATCAGTTCTTTCAATTATTCTTGGCTTACTTGAAGCTAAATTATTAAATTCTAAATATTTCCACTTCAAATAAGTTTTCTGTTTTTCCGTATGATCAACCTTTAAACGAACATTTTTTCCATTTTGTTCTAAATGACCATCTCCTAAAATTATTCCTATTAAGATATCCTTTTGTCTATTCGATAAATTCATAAATTTCTTTAACTTCCCACGATATTGCCTTATTATATCTGGGTTTCTTTTAATAAGGTTTCATCGTTATTAGTTAAATTTAGACATTCTGATTTCTCAGAACGCGGCCAATCCTTTTTAGCCGACATCGCTTATCGGCATTTTCTCTTCTCACGAAGAGGTTCGGACTATATCTTCATCCTTTATGATCTAATAAAGGAGTTGACGTATTATAGAAGCTATATTTTTTAAAACAACTTCTATCTGCTTTTTAAAGCAAGTCTCTACAGGGCTATAACTCAATTTTATACTTCATAGATGAAACAATATTATCTTGTATAAGATTTATTAATTTTGGTATTGAATCTTTTAAAAATCTTAAACGATAATAATTTTTATCTTTATTCATTCTTACATGCAATCCAATGTTTTTTAATAGAGATACCAAGATTTTTTGTTCTTTAACACTAAATTGTTGAGTATTTAAGTAAAAATCAGATTCTCTACATCTACTTCCATCGTCCATAAACCAAACAGATAAAATTACTGGATCTAATTTAATTTCTTTAGGAATTATTTTCTTACCATTTTTATAAAACAAATTATAAATTTCTGTCAATTCAGTGCTTTGTTTTGTGTTAAAACGATAAGAAATTCTATTTCCACTATTATTTCTTTTTTTGGGTGGAGAAATTGATATATTTTTTAATACAGAATATTTCCAATCAACATATTCTTTTTGTTTAAAAGAATGATTGATTTCTAAAAATGCATTCTTCCTTCCAGGAACAATTCTTAAATATCCATCACCCAAAACAGATCCAATAATCATAGATCTCTGTAATTGAGTTAAGCTTCCCACGGTATCGACCATATATATTAATTATACTCTATTTTGGCCAGAACATATATGGCTTTCACCGTTATAAGTCAAATTTTTTGTATAGCATTACTACTATAGCACCCCAATGTATTAAGGTGCCGAACAGCGCCGTCGCTATGGACGCTCAGGCGCTACTAGCCTGTTCAATCTTAATTAGATTAGACTATATCTTCATCCTGATAAAAATCAGGAGGCGGCGTATTATGGTAGTTTAAATCCAGAATATCTGGTACCTACCATCTTGTCTTATAAGACTCAGTCGTTACAGGGTCAATCTATAAGAATAGATGACTTCCCACGGAATTATCTAATCAACCCCAATGATAGATTAGATTTCTCCGTTATAAGCCGCATTTTTTACTTGCCATTACTGACAAGGGGGACAACAATCCTTATTTCAGGATCTATCCCCGGGGTAACTTTTATCCGGTGTCTCCCCCATTTCTACAAATAAGGGTCGGTTCACTAAGTTCTGCTTTCGCAACTGCGCGACGTGTCAGTCTTGCAGTAAAGCTGGCTTATGCCTTTACACTATCACTCCGATTTCCATCCGGAGCTAGCCAACCTTTAAACATCTCCGCTACTCTTTAGGAGATGAGCGCCCCACTCAAACTACCCAGCACCCACTGTCCCTTAGATAAACTAAGGTTAGAATTATTATTTTAAAAGATGGGTATTTCACTGGTGACTCCACCCAATCCGAAAATCAGGCATCATAGTCTCCCCACTATGCTACGCATTCAAAACAATAACCCAATAGGAACTTATAGTAAAGCTCCCGGGGTCTTTCCGTCTTGCCGCAGGTAACCGGCATCTTTACCGGTACTGCATTTTCACCGGGCTCCTCGTTGAGACAGTTCCCCAGTCGTTACGCCATTCCTGCAGGACATAAATTACATGCCAAGGAATTTCGGTACCTTAGGACCGTTCGAACTGTGTTAGCTCATAGTCGCCTATGAGATCGGACTATATCATATCTTAATAAGTCAGTCGGCAGTTTTTCGACTTACAAGACTCTTGCGTATAGTCTCTGGGGGTTCTTGTTAAAAAACAAGTCTTTCCTGCGGATTGTCCGCACTCAAACATTTTTAGGGTTCGCTATAATATCACTATTATAGTATCCTAGTTTGAGATTCTCGGAGTTTCCCGCATATAGCAAGATTTATTAACGTAACTACAACGATTAACTTATAGTTACGGCCGACGTTTACCAGGGCTTCGGACAGTGAGCATTCCAATAAATTGGAACACCCCCATCGTTAACCTTCTGGCACTGGTCAGGCGTCAGCCCCTATACATCTTCTTACGAATTAGCAGGGACCTATGTTTTTAGTAAACAGTCGCCAGGGATCTTTAGCTGCGGCCTCGCAAAACGAGGCGGTCCTTATTGCAAACTTACGGACGCTGTTTTGCCGAGTTCCTTAACGAGGTTTGACCCGTTCACCTTGGGCTACTCGCCCTACCCACCTGTGTCGGTTTGAGGTACGGATCCTTTATTCTTAGCTCTAGAGAATTTTCTTGGAAACTTGCTCATTTAAATTGATCTATCCGTGGACAAACCTTTTGTCAATCCTTGGGCTATATCTACCGGATTTACCTGATAGACACCCTTAGACAAACAACGTGAATCCAATAACACGCTTAAATTACTAAGTTCCGTCATCCCATCGAAAAAATAAAGGAGGGCTGGAATATTAACCAGCTATCCATCGACTACCCCATTTGGGATTGCCTTAGGACCGCCTAACCCTTGGCTGATTTACATTGCCAAGGAAACCTTGGGTTTTCGGTGACGCGATATCTCATCGCATTTGTGGTTACTCATTCCAACATTCTCTCTTCCTTGCGCTCCACCCTACCTCACAGTAGAACTTCACAGCACAAGAAATGCTCCTCTACCACGTATATTTTTAAAAAATATACATCCGTATCTTCGGTATCAAGTTTAGCCCCGTTACATTTTCAGCGCGAAGTCTCTAGACTAGTGGGCTATTACGCACTCTTTAAAGGATGGCTGCTTCTAAGCCAACCTCCTAGCTGTTTGAGTGACTTCACTTCTTTTGCCACTTAACTTGATTTAGGGACCTTAGATTACGATCTGGGCTGTTTCCCTTTTGACCATGGAGCTTAGCCCCCACAGTCTAACTGCTGATTTATACAACATGGTATTCGGAGTTTGATTGGTTAGGTAGGCGTGAGCCACCCTAATCCATTCAGTGCTCTACCCCCATGTCTTAAAAATCAACGCTAACCCTAAAGCTATTTCGAGGAGAACCAGCTATTACCAAGTTCGATTGGCTTTTCACCCCTAACCACAGCTCATCCCCTAGAATTGCCCGTCTAGTGGGTGCGGACCTCCCTCTGACTATTCATCAAAGTTCATCCTGGCCATGGTTAGCTCACTTGGCTTCGGGTCTCTTGCGTTTTCTAAAAACGCGCTATTAACACTCGGTTTCCCTATGCTTCCATTCTTACGAATTTAAACAAAGAAAACACAAGAAGTCGTTGGATCGTTCTGCAAAAAGCACGCCGTCACCCTAATGGGCTCCGACTCTTTGTAAGTATATGGTTTCAGGTACTATTTCACCGGGCTTACCGCCCTACTTTTCACCTTTCCCTCACGGTACTAGTTCACTATCGGTGATATTGGGTATTTAGCCTTGACAGAATAGTGCTGCCAGATTCCGACAAGGTTGCTACCTCGCCGTACTCAAGAGTAATGACTAGGAGTATAAAACCCTTTTCATTTACAGGGCTATTACCTTCTTTGGCAGGGCTTTCCAGCCACTTTCAACTAAGGAAGTTTTAATTTTTTTTACTCCTCAGGGGCAAACCCCTGACGTCACTATCTTACAACCCTCTTTTCCTACCATAAAATGATTAGAAAAAAGTTTGGGCTAATCCCGTTTCGCTCGCCGCTACTCAGGGAATAAAAGTTTTTTTCTTTTCCTCCAGCTACTGAGATGTTTCACTTCGCTGGGTTCGCTTCCTATGCAAGCATAGGATAACTTGGCTCATCACCAAGCTGGGTTTCCCCATTCGGAAATCTCCGGATCAAAGGTTGCTACACACCTCCCCGAAGCTTATCGCAGCTAAGCCACGTCCTTCATCGCCCCAATATCCCAAGGCATTCACCATATACCCTTATGAATAACCTATTATTAGCTGACAATTTATATGCATTAAATTGTCTATTCAATTTTTAAGGTGCTTAAAAGTTTTAAAAAAACCGCTTTAAAGCGGTTCAATTTGACTGGGTACATAAATACCCGGTTTTTCAACCGCTTGTATAAAATAATTGTAGTAAAACTTTTATCATAATTAATATCAGTATATATCCGTTAAAATCGCTTGTCAACCCCGTACCATGACAAGGCCATGGCACGGGATCAAATAAAATCTATTTTTCAATATCTTGTCTTAATCTTTCTAATATTAGTGTTGCATGATCTTTTCCACCCAAACCAAATGCTAATCCTCCTGCTAAAGCAACCATAGCAATCAATCCAATAACAACTGTTTGAATTAATGTAGCTGCAATTCCTAGTTGAGTTAAAGCAATAACAAAACCAAAAACTAATATAGCCCATTTAACTATTCCTGCAACTGCACCAGCAGAAGCTAATCCTGCAGTATCTGCAGCAGCTTTAACAAACTTCTTCATAAAATCTCCAACAACCACAGCTACTAAAAGAATTATTGCAGCAACAATTACATTTGGTAGATAATAAAGAATTGTTTTTAAGAATAAAGCTACTTCTTGCAAACCAAGAATATCAACAGCTGTCATCAAGAAAACAATTATGAAAAACCACTTAACTAATACTTCAAAGAATTTTCCTGAATCTAACTTAAGTTTTGCTTTTGTTAAAGCTTTTTTAAAACCAAGCTTGTTTAACAAAATATCTAATTTAATTGTTTTAACTATTTTATTAGCAACTCTTCCTAGAAAAATAGCAATTAACCAACCGATAATAAAAACAATTAATGCTGCCAAAAGGGTTGGCAAAAATCCTATAAAACTAAGCCAAACCTCTTGTAATGAGTCTAGTAATATTTCAAGCATAATATTTAATTTTTAATTATTAATTATATTAATAAATCGACCTATATTAATTATATCATAAAATCACGTTGTCAAGAAGATTTTTAATAAAAAAAGAGGAAAAGTTAACCCTTTTACCTCTTTTTGTTGAATTTATTAAAATTTTGGCTCTATTTCATATGTTCTTCATCATCATATATACAACTAATCACAAACTTAGTTTTATAGTCTTCATTCATTTTTTCTATAAAATCTTTAATACTTCTAAGTTGAATAATTCTCATAAAAGGACCAAGAACATCTTTTTGAATATCAATTAATCCACTAAAAAACAATATTTCAAAAAGCCTAAATTCTATATTTACCACTCTTAAAGAACTGTTGTCTTTTATTTTCCAACCCCAAATTTCAAATAAATAATGTCTTTTCTTTTGCTTTAATATTAAACTAGACAACTTATCAATATCATTCTTAATGATAAGATTTAATGTGTTATCTGCTAAAATAATTCTTTCTTTAATATTCTTAAGCAATTCTTTGGTTTCTAAAAATTCTTCAGCCAATTCCTTTTTTCTATTCAGCCTGTCTTTGAATCTTTTTGCGAAAGTCGATTTTACTTTTTCCATTATTCCCTCCTTAAATTTTAAATTTGCAGTGGACCCCAGTAGAAGACGTTCAAACTTTTTATAAAGAAAATAACTTTAAAAGATGATCTTCAAATAAATTAATTAATCTATAAATTTAAAAAAAGAGTATTTGATTGAAAATATTTTTTCTATTACTTGTAATTCTTTAATTGTAATACAATTAACCAAAATCCAAATTGGTTAAGCCATGATTCTATTTCTTAATTATTTTATCTACTCCAAATTTATGCCACATTATTGCAGCCCCAATAATAAAAATTATTATTATTCCCAATTCTATTGGTTTATCCCAAACATATTTATAAAAACTAGGTCTTGAATAGGCATCTATAAATAAAACAAGTCCTGTTGCTATAACTAATAAAATTATTTTTAATTTTCTTTCCATTTTTTTCTTTTCCATAAATTTATGTATTAGTTTTTAGAAAATAAGCTTACCAAAAAAAACAATTCTATCCTACATACTGCTCGGATGAAACGATTTTAGAGTCTTTATAGTCATAGATTAATCGAAAGACTCTATGTTGCCTATAATTTCAAAAATGGAATCATTGATTGGTTCATAAGAAATTTCATAAATGATAAAGATATCTTTATCTGAACTATCTAAATCTTCTTTAATCCTATAATAAAAAACATTTGTATCCTCTATTTTTAAAGGAATACCAGTTTCTTTTTCTATCCAGATTTTTACATTATCGCCATAAAGACCACCAAATTCTTCATATTTAATAATAAATGTACTTTTGCCATTCACGCTTTCGCTTCCTAATAATACTGGATTTTCTTCAAGGGCCCTTATAACGTACTGAAATATGGTACCCTCTAATTTAGAACCACTATCAATCCTATTCCAATTATCATTTATAGGATCAAAATTTCTATAAAAATAATTATCTCTATAAATTATTTTTTGATTCATTTGAGGTGCTATGAAATTAAAGGAATCTGTTCTAGCCATTTTGTCCCCAATCCAGATTTCCATATCCTCTACTTTTTCTTGTTTTTCTTCTCCATCGTAATTAATAGATATATTTGTCCTTTCAACCTTACAACGAAAATCTGTTAAATTATTAAGTTTACTCAATGAATCAATTAGAACGCTCTTGGCATCTTTTAGCTCTTCTTTTTCTTCTTCTTGCTTTTTTGTTTCTTCTTCCGATAAAACAGAATTATTATCTTGATTTTTTTGCACTTCTTTGTTTTCAGATGGCTTAAGCTTTATATAATAAAATACACCACCACCAATTATAAGAAAAATAATAACCACAAGTGCAATCATTCCAAGCGTTTTTGATTCATTCTTTTTATTTGTATTAATAGTTAGCTCTTGTATTGATGATTTATTCAAAATTGGTTCTCTACTAAAAGCCTGATTAATATCTTCCTCTTTCCATCCGGCCTTTCTTAATTCTTGTTTTATCTGTTCGTCACTAAAACCAGAATTTTTAGACTCTTTAATATAATTTTCTAATTCTTGATTCATAAATTTAAATAATTAATAATTAATTAAAATCTTCTTAATGGTTCGAACTTTTACTTTTAAGCACAATCTATCTTCAAAATGATGATTATTTAACAAATTATTTCTTTTTGCCTTACTCTAGAAGATTCGAAGCTCGAATCTTGAAAACAAAACTAAATCAATTAAAAATCGATAAATTTCTTTTTTGTGGACCCGAGCGGATTCGAACCGCTGACCTCCTCATTGCAAATGAGATGCTCTACCAGCTGAGCTACGGGCCCATGGGCGTACTTGGACTCGAACCAAGGACCTCATCTTTATCAGAGATGCGCTCTACCAGGCTGAGCTATACGCCCTAATTCAAAATTAACCCCTAAATAAGGTTAATTTTGAATCAAATAAATCTATAAAAAGATCTTATGCTTTTCCCATTATTCTGAACATTCCAGTACCACAAGTAGGACAGCTACCCTTCATAGCTCTTCTCTTGCCACCCTTTCCTTTTATGGTAACTTCCTTTGGATCATTCATCTCAACATCTTTTTTGCGACATTTGACGCAATAACCTGTTATCTTGTCCATGTATATCTACGCCTTCATTCAATGGCTAGTTAAATGAAAACGATATATTAATTATTATCAAATTCCATTATATCTTTAAATAAATAAAAAAACAAGCAAAAAGTCAAGCCCTTAGCCTGTGGATAAATTGAATTCTGTGTAGTTGCCCTGAAAAAACGATCTTCCTATAAGATACAAAGATCAACATCTCTTAAAATAAGATCAACCTAATTACTTAAAAAAGTAACTAAAAATATTGTTCCATCCACAGCTTCCGCTACGGATGCCTTGTTCATGAGGTTCCCTATGTCGCCATAAGGCATGGACTATATCTTCACCCTTTATAAAGGGGTCCGGCGTGTAGTCTCTGAGGGGTCAATTACGACTTCCCTGCTGATTGTCTGCACTAATACATTGTCACTTAATATAAGTAGTATTAGATACACAGAGTTTCCAGCATACAGCCAGATTTTTCTAAAAAGATTACTCTTTTTAGGTCACAACAAATTTATGACTTAGTCCTGGTCACCGAACTCACCTTAGGCCCCATTAAATGGGGACGTCGGGTGCTCCCGGCTTCCCTGACTTGACAGGCGGAATTCAATAGTAGAAAACTTACTTTGAGTTCCCACTTAGCATGCGGATTTCCCGCACTAAGCGAGTTCCTTTTCGAAATTCGAAAAAGATTTTGTCCTTCCTAAGTCTTTAGAAAAACTTAGTACTATGACGCAGCTGACTTCTCACGGTATCTATTGTTTTCAACAACCATGAGATCTCCTCGGGTTATTTATAGAACGATTCCTTACATCCCAAATTAAGGTTTTGCACTAAAGACCTTCTCCATAACCCACCGCTACATGGATCAATCACCTTTTAATAATTTGGGCTATAATTTGCCTTCAGATCCTTCAGCTTAAGCCTCGCGGCTTTAAGCCTATCCTTTGGCTACGCTTCTAGTCAAATCATCTAGAAAGGTTGGATTTTAACCAACTAGTTTTATAAACTGCCGAGCGCATTTATTTTGAGTACAAGATTTGAGAACGTATTCACCGCGGCGTAGCTGATCCGCGATTACTAACGATTCCAGCTTCATGAGGTCGAATTTCAGACCTCAATCCGAACTGAGACCAACTTTGATGGGATTGGCTCCACCTTACGGCTTAGCAACCCATTGTATTGGCCATTGTAGCGCCTGTGTTGCCCAGGGTATCAGAGGGCCATGCTGACTTGGCGTCATCCTTTCCTTCCTCCTCATATAATGAGGCAGTCTTCTGTGACACTTATAACACAGAACAAGGGTTGCGCTTGTTACCCGACTTAACGGAGCAACTCACGCCACAAGCTGACGACCATATTCATCCATAATTACTTATGGTATGGACTATACCATCCTCCAGACTGGAGGCCAGCGTTTAATGATGGGTTATAACCACCATTAAGCTTTTCTGCCCAGAAAAGCTTAGTCTCTACGGGGTCTTTTTAAAAAAAGACTTCCCACGATATTGCCCATTCTTTAATAAAAGAATTTGGGTTTCATCGTTATGAGCTGGTTTTTCAATCCCGATTGCTCGGGAAAGGGCCGTGTATCTAAAAGATACCAGCCATGCAGCACCTGTCCTAATGTCCTTGTAGAAATCTCTTGTTTCCAAGAGGGTTCATTAGGATTTCAAACCCTGGTAAGGTTCTTCGCGTAGTATCGAATTAAACCAGACGCTCCACCGTTTGTGCAAATCCCCGTCTATTCCTTTGAGTTTTAGTCTTGCGACCGTACTTCCCAGGCGGGATACTTAACGCGTTAGCTTCGCCACTTGAAGGGTCGATACTTCAAACAGCTAGTATCCATCGTTTACAGCGTGGATTACTGGGGTATCTAATCCCATTCACTCCCCACGCTTTCGTCTCTCAGGGTCAGGAATGCGCCAGCTAAATGCCTTCGCCTTTGGTGTTCCTTAAGGTATCAACGGATTTCACCCCTACTCCTTAAGTTCCATTAGCCTCTCACATCCTCTAGTTTAGCCGTATCTTTTGCAGACTTGATGTTGAGCATCAAGATTTAACAAAAGACGCACTAAACCCCCTACAGACGCTTTACGCCCAATAATTCCGGACAACGCTTGGGGCACTCGTATTACCGCTCCTGCTGGCCGTTGACAATTTTACAATTGCGTTGGACTATATCACCACCCAGTATTAATATACTGGGGCTCAGCGTATTATGTCAGTTTATTTTCCTGATTATCAGGTACCTGACATCTTTCTAGTTTAATTCTAGAAAAGTCTCTGAGGGGTTGTCTGTATTGTGGTAATTTATACTTAAAACAATTTAAAATATATGGTGAAATAATTTTAATAAACTTATTTCTTCCTTTTGAACCTATATATATTCTAGGATATCTTTTTCCTCTAATCAGATTATTGTAGACATTAGATTCAATGCCAAAGTTTTTCATTAATATATCTCTTAATTTTTCAACTTCTTTAACAGAAAAACAATGTGTTGATAAATAAAAGCTACAATGATCGTTTGGTCTATAGTCTATACTACCATCATCCATATACCAAATTGCTAAAGACAAAGGAGATACTAATAATTGTTCTATGTTTTTTGGAATAATTTTTTTCTTATTAGAATAAAACATTTCTCTAAACACATTTAAGTCTTTAATAGACTTGGTTAAGAAATACCATTGCTGATTATCTTTTCTTTGTTTTGGTTCTGAACGACAAATGTTTTTAAACTTATTATATAGCCAAAAAACATATTCTTTGCTTTCTTGCTTTTGTTTAAAACCAAAAGAAGTAGAGACATAAGGTCTGATTAAAAAACCATCACCCAATAAATTCCCAATTAGTATATCAATTTGTCTTTGAGTTAAAATATTTTTGACAAAATCTATCATATATATTATTTTATCATAATTTTAACCTACAAACAACTTCCCTGCGGATTGCCACATAAAATGGTTTCCCGCATATAAGCTAAGTTTTTCCATATTGCATTACTGCAATAGGTCGCGCCACCCTTTACGAGCAAAGGATGTACTTTCACGAGTTTAGGAGCCCCTTATTCCTAGGGTGATCTCAAAAATTGTTCCCCTAGAAAAGAACTTTACACCCCGAAGGGCTTCTTCATTCACGCGGCGTCGCTCCATCAGACTTTCGTCCATTGTGGAAGATTCTCGACTGCTGCCTCCCGTAGGAGTGAGGCCCGTATCTCAGTGCCCCTGTTGGGGATCGCGCTCTCACGCCCCCTACCCGTCATAGCCTTGGTAAGCCATTACCTTACCAACAAGCTGATAGGCCGCAGGCCACTCTCTAACCAATAAATCTTTACCCAAAAGGGATTATCGGGAATTATTCCGGATTTCTCCGGGTTATGCCCGAGTTAGAGGTATGTACCTACGTGTTACTAACCCGTCTGCCATGGGCCTAAACCCATTCGACTTGCATGCCTTATCCACGCCGCCAGCGTTCGTCCTGAGCCAGGATCAAACTCTCAATATAAGAATCATCACAAAATTCAGCACAAATAAGTAAACTTATACGTGCCTTATTTGTAATGATCAATAGATCAGGACAACTACACAAAATTCAATAGTTGTCTATTCAGTTATTAAAGAACAACTTAAAACAGAGTTTAAACTTTTTTAAACAAAAAAACCTAAACTCTGTTTTAAACGTACTGGTAAATTGTGAGTTAATTTCACATAAAATTAATATTAATACTTGTATTATCAATTTTACTTATTTAAATTCGCTTGTCAAGCCTCCACTGTTTTATCTTTTTATGATTTCCAGAAAGCAATACTTTTGGAACCTTTAAATTATTAAAATTTTCTGGTCTTGTATATTGTGGATATTCATATTTAGCATGTTTTAATTCTTTTTCTAAAGAAAAACTTTCTTCTTTTAATGATTCTATTGCTATTACTCCTGGAATTAATCTAGTAACAGCATCAACAACTATCATTGCAGGAATCTCTCCACCAGTTAAAACATAATCTCCTATAGAAACTTCTTCATCTACAAATTTTTTTACTCTTTCATCTACTCCTTCGTATCTACCACAAACCATAATTAAATTATCTAATTTAGAATATCTATTAGCCATTTTTTGATCAAAAGTTTTTCCTTTTGGAGAAAATAAAATTACTTTTGCTTTTCCTTTTTTAATCTTTTTTATAGCTTTATAAATTGGCTCAACCATCATTACCATACCAGGACCACCACCATAAGGTTTATCATCAACAGATCTGTGTTTATCTTTTGTATAATCTCTTAAATTATGAATATTTATTTTTATTTTCTTTTTATCTTGTGCGCGTTTAATAATAGACTCATTAAAATATGAGTCAAAGATTTCTGGAAAAATTGTAATTATATTAAATTTCATTTTTTTCTTTATCGTAAATATTTTTTAAATGATCAATCATTTTTTTAACATCTCTTCTTGCTTTTAAAAATTCTTCTCTATCGAATTCTTCATCTGTTTTTTCTGTTCTTTTTGAAAAAGGATTTAATGTCGCAACCTCTTTTTTTACCCCAACCATTTTTTTCATACCCCAAAAAAACATATGAAAACTACCTAAAAAAACTTCCTCGCCTATTTCTTCTTTTATTTTTCTTTCGACTTCCCCTAAAGTATTCGTTAGCTCCTCTGATGGATCACAACCCAAAATAGCGAAATCATGAGAAATGTTATTATTTTTTAAAATTTCACAAAAATCCTTAACAGAATTACCATCAAAAATTATCTCTGAAATAAGCAGTGCATTTAAATTATTATTCTTGTGTCTATTAGCTATTTTCTTTAAGGTTTCGTCAATTTCTTCGCTTCTAAGCGGAAGGCCGGATCCACCTATGAAAAAATTAATCATTGGCGCCTCTATGCTGTTTTCTTTGTATATTTTTTTTAACAATCCATGAAAAACTAATGTTGGAATTCTTCCACTAGTATCATCTCCTATAATTAAATTATATTTATGAGATTTTATATTTGGAACTAATTTTTTTAACAACACCTCAAAGCCCTCTTTAGAATTCTCAAATTCTTTTAATTCAAATTCTGGCTCATTAATTTCAGCTTTTTCTTGTGTTTCAATTTTTTCAAAATTTTTCATATATAACAAAAACCGTACCTAAATAGTAGCACGGCCTTTGTATGATCTACAAGTTTTATAATTTTAAGTCTTCGACTACCTTGTCAACATCCTTTTTACCAGCATCATCTCTTTCAACTGGTTTTCTGGTACTTCCTTCTGGTTCCTCAATCTTTAGATTAACGCGAGCATTATTTCTAAGACCTATGATTCTAGTTAGACCTCTAAGAGCTCTAGCTGTAGAACCAGCACGTCCAATTAATGCACCCATGTCTTCTGCGTTAACTCTAACAGTTAAAAGAACACCCATTTCGTCAACCTTACGGTCAACTTTGACATCATTAGGATTGTTAACAATGCTCTTGACTACGAATTCTACGAATTCTTGATCTTGTGGTTTTGCAGCCATAATATTATAACATCATTAATTAATTCTGATTTATAGATAACGACCTTTTTCAGTGTTTCTGACTAACAGAAACGTACTACTAACTATATTTAAATTATATTCTATTTTAAATTATTTGTCAACAATTTCTTCTTTTAATTCCTCTTTAACTTCTTGAGCTTCTTGTTTTACTTGTTCTGCTACTTGTTCTGGCTTAGTTTTTTCTTCAACAAGTTCTTGTTTTTCTTCTTTTGGAGTTTCTTCTGGTTTAATTTCATTTGGTTTTTCTTCAGCTGGCTTCTGTTCTTCTTCTGGCTTGACTTCTTCCTTTATTTCTTCTGGCTTAACTTCTTCTGAAGGAGTTTCTTCTGTGGTAACTCCTAGTTTTTTAGCAGGCTTTTCTTCTTTTGTTTTTTTCTTTGGTCTCCATGCTTTTACTTTTTCTCCTTCAATAATTTTATCAGTAATTAATAAATTATGAACAGTAGGAGAAACTTTAGCGCCCATAGAAATCCAATGTTTGATTCTATCAGCTTTAAATGCTCTTTCTTTTAATCTAGGATTATATGATCCAAGTATTTCAATAAACTTCCCTTTTGGCTTAGAAGTGTGTTCAGCTAAAACAACCCTATAACTAGGGGCGTTTTTTTTACCTACCTTTTGCAAACGTATTTTTAACATATTAATAAATGTAGCAGATAATAAAATTTAATGCAAGAAAAGGGGTTGGGAATAAAATTCCCAACCCAGTTGCGCTCTTTAGTTATTATTAGTTATGGATTTTATCAATTCTTCTTTGTCTGTCTTTTCTGCTTTTTCAATTGCTGCATTTATTTCTTCTTTTATTTTTCTCATTAATTTTCTTGGAATAAAAAAGCTTGTTGAATTAATACGTATTTCTTTATTATTACCATAAGGATTAATAATAATTTTCGTATTATGCATTTTAAAACCACATGCCCAGCTTGAAAGTACAAATTTTCTAAAATCATCTTTATAGCTTCTTATAAACTCAATAATTTCTTCGACAATCAAAATTATTTCTCTCTTTTCTTTTTCTTTTTTCTTAATTCTTTCTCCTTTTTTCTTTTTGTTTCCAAGATGCCAACTAACAATATTGTTAATAATTTTTTCTAAACCCATAATTACCTCCTTTGTTGTATTATACACAAATACATAAAAAAGTCAACCCCAAAATACAAAAAACCGCATATACTAATATATACAATTTTCTAAAATCTTAATTCCAACTTTTTTTATCTAAAGCTTTTTTAGCAGCATTTTCTTGAGCTGCTTGTTTAGATGGTCCTTGTCCTTTAGCAATTAATTCATCTTCTAAATAAACACCTACTTGAAATTCTTTATCATGATCAGGCCCATCTTCTTTAATTAATTCATAATTAGGAGTTATTCCTAATTTAGATTGAGATTGTTCTTGAAAATGTGATTTAGGATCAATGTATAATTTTTCATCTAAAACTCTTTTTAATTCAGATAATATATTATTATCAATAAATTCTTTTACTTTGTCATATCCTTGATCTAAATAAATAGCACCAATTACTGCTTCTATTATATTGGCTAAAATAAATTGTCTTGCTCTTCCTTGTTCTGCTTGTTCTCCTTTTGATAATAGCAAATAATCATTAAATCCTAATTTATTAGATATTTCTGATAACATTCTACTATTTACCAAAGCAGCTCTCCAACAAGTTAATTCTCCTTCTGGATTTGGGTAATTATTAAAAAGATGCTCTGTTATTATTAATTCCAACACAGCATCACCTAAAAATTCTAATCGTTCGTTATGATTTAATTTTAATCCAGGATTCTCATTAATATATGAACGATGAATAAAAGCTTGTTTTATTAAATCTTTATTCTTAAATTCTAAATTAAGCTTTTTTTCTAATTTTTCTATTTCCATATTTTTAAAAAAACACAAGCTTCAAATGTTAATCCTTTTTAACACCTGAATCTTTAGTTTTTTCTAGTTCTCGATAAATAGTTCCTAATACTCCGTTAATAAATCTACCAGAAGATTCTCCTCCATAGCTTTTAGCTAATTCAATTGCTTCGTTTATAGCTACCTTTGGAGGAACTTCTTTTTCATCTCCGAATAACAATTCAAAGATTCCTATTCTTAAAACATTTCTATCAATAATAGTTATTTGTTCTAATGGCCATTCAGGAGCAGACTTTTCAATTATTTTATCTATTTTTTCTCTATGTTTTAAAACTCCTTCAGAAAGAGATTTAATAAAATCTTTTTCATCTTCAGCTCCTTTTCCGAATTCTTCCATATTTTTTTTAATAATAAGATCTATTTCAAGATTTTTCTTTTTATTAAAATCCCACTCATAAAGAGATTGAAGAACAATTGAACGAGCTATATGACGTGAAGACATAATTTATTGTTTTTTAGATAATTCTTTTAAATCTAATGGTTTATCTTGTTTTTGCTCTTTTTCTTGTGATTCTAATTCTTTTGCTTTTAATTTCTTTTCTTTTTTCTCTAATTTAGCTAATACATCAATAACCATTCTACCTTTGTATGTACCACAATTATTACAAGCATGATGTGATAAAATAGGCTCTCCACATTTTGGACATGAAGAGAGATTTTTTTTCTTTAAAGCCAAATGGCTTCTTCTTCTATTTCTTCTTGATTTTGTGTGTCTTTTCTTTGGAACTGCCATAATATATTTAATATATCAGATAATTAAAATTTGTGCAAATTTTGTTATTTAATAAATTCATTATTATCTTACAACTAATAAAACAATCAAGTCAAAAAAACTTGCATTAAGATTTAAATGAGATATAATTAATATATAGGTCCTCCCGGCTTGCTCTTTTGTTCTCTCCCTTTTTAAGGCACAGGCAAGGCACCTTGTCGGCACGACCTAAACAAAAATCCTCGATTTTACTCGAGGTTTTTTGTTACAAGGATTTTATTTAACAAATGCTTATTTCTTTTCTTTTTTTCTTCTCAATGATCCACCAGAAGTTCCCACTTCGAACGAAACCGAACCCTTCGGCCAAATCCTTGCTAAGTCTTCTTTGGAAATCGCTGTCCCGTCCTTTATCGACTGCTCGTTCAACTTCCTTACTCTCTCGTGTAATTTCTCTAATTCTGTTGTCATAATTTTCTTTTATAATTAATAATTAAAAAACTCTTTCCGCGAGGAAAGAGTAATAAAAAAATCGACCTTTATCTTTCCCCTTATGGGGCTGGAGTTAGCACCTTCTTTAAAAAATCACCTTAAAGGGTTGCTGACGGGTCGTAGAGCCAGAACTCTCACCGCACTCTTGATAATTATTATTTAATTGTATGTATTTAGTTTAATTTATAATAAATGGTTTGTCAAATTTTTAATTAATTTTATTTTTTTAATAAGAATTTTTTAGAAAATTCAATAATATCTTTTTTTTGATAAATAATATCTGGTTCTATTTTTGTTTTTTCAATAGGTCTTTTTCTTCCTTTAAGATAAAATCTCCACCTTGGTATTCTGGCATTATAATTCTTATTATCAAATTCAACATTTATGCTTATAGGATTAGCGCTACCACCTCTTGTTCTTTCTCCTATTGAGGCTGCTCTTTTACTTATTTTAAATGGAGCAATAAACAATTCATTAGAACTAAAACATAGATTATTAATAAGAATAACGATTGGAATATCTATATAAATCTTTTTATTTTTCTCAAGAACATATGGTCTCTTTTTTATTTTATTTCCTTGTTTTCCTGCTAAATAACCAAATGTTACATCTTTATTAAAAAAAATACCAGAAAAATCATGAGCAATTCTAGAATTTCCACCTTGATTGTTTCTTACGTCTATAATAATCCCCTTATATCTTTTAATCTCTTTTTCACATAATTTAATTAAATCTTTGGCAAATTTTAAACCATCATCTAATTTTGTAGTAGTCCAAGAAGGAATTTTTAGATATAGGATATTATTATCAATGCTATATTCAAAATATTTTTTAGGACTCTTTTTTTTAAAAGAACCTTCAATAACATTGGCATGAGGATTATTTAAATTTTTCATTAATCGTTTAAGTGTTTTTATTGGATCATTAATAAAAAAAGATTTATTATTAATAATCTTTTCTGATTTTTTTTCAAATGCTTTTTTCTCTAAACTATTTAAAAAAGGATAAATCTGTAGAATCTCCTTATAAATTTCTTTAAATTTTTTCCAATTAAGGATTTTATTTTCTTTTTTGTTTAACATATATTATTGTTTTTAAATAATCGATTAACATCATCCTCCGCGGATGGGACGATTTTTAAACTTTTGTGGTCATGAATTATTTACCAATAGTTTCCCATGGTGCTTCGTGACATTTTTCTGATTTCTCTAATCTCACTAATTCTGGTTTTGACACCCTTCTACTATAAAGCACATCAGGTTTTCCAGATTTTTTAAATAAATCAATTGCTTCTCCAATATTCACATTAATTTTTTTAATTTTAGGATTAATAATGACTACCCTTGCTATAGTATCAGGGCGTCTTTGAGTTTCTTGTATCGTCCAAACAGGAAAGGGAATTTCATTTTTATTTAAATAGTCTCTTATTAATTTATATTCACTTTCAACATTTAGTCCTATGCCTATATTTACTGCTAAAATATATTCTTCAGACAAAGTATTAATATTCGGCTTAACTTTGGTTCTCTTAAGCTGTTCAAGTAATGATTCTTTCGGTTCTCCAATATATGAAGTAATTTCTACAAGATAAAGAAGATTTGTCCCCTTGGGCTCTATAAAAGGCTGCATAAGTATGACATCGGGAGGGTCTGGTTTGTAAAGCTGAAGATAAGTTGGTTCTCCTGTTCTCTGAAAAAGTATTGATGCCATAACAAATCCCACATTTGCTTCTCTTACATTTTGATATTCAGTTTTTTTATCAACGACATCATAACCTATTTTCTTGATAAGTTTTTGTATGTGCCAATAGGTATTCACCGGCGAGTGCCAAGTTTTACTAGTATTTATCATATTTTACATTTGTTATATTAATTCACTAATTCTATTTATTATTTTTTGTCTTATTGTCTAATTCTTTTTGTTTTAAAAACGCCTCTAAAGAATGTGATTGTTCTACTCTTAAAATATTTTTTAAAAAATCTTCTTCTATTTTGTTAACTTGTCTTTCGGAAATATTTTTGAATACATCTGAAACTTCTTGTGCTCTATCTAGAATAAACCTTCCAAAAAGACCATCCTTAACTAATTGTTTGGTTTTTACCCTTCCTGACTTTTTAATCTTTGTTCCTTTCCATAATCTATTTTTCGGAGGAGATATAAAAGAAACAATAATAATTTTGCATAATTTGTTATAAATAAATATTATTTTATTATTTTGTGAATGAACCAACGTTCCATCTGTTGCTCTTCCTAAATACCATTGAATTTTTTCTGGAATAATTTCAGTATTAACATTATATGCATAATCAATAAAAAAAATATGGTGCTGATAAGGTTTTGTATTTTTTATTCTTCCATTTAAAAATGCTCTGTATGTAGCCTCTGCATTTATAACCCACTCTAACTCCTTATATTTATCAAAATGATTAATCAATGTTCTCCAAGATAAAGAAACAGCAAACTTAAGTAATTCATTTTTATAATTAGATGTCACCTTTTTCCTATTATGATAGGGATAAAAAATATTTTTTGAAAACCAAGTTTCATGTTTTGAAAAGGAAACCTCGCAATCTATGCATAAAAGAAACTTTTTTTCGGCATCTTGAATCCTTTTATTTGGAGCTATGGCTGATCTAAGTCTTTTTGTTATAGAGCTTTCTTTTAAATATTTTATAACGAAAGCTGGAATTATATGACTTCTCTTTAATGGTTTGGTAAAACCACAAAGAAAACATTTTCTATTATTGTTTTTCATTTAGCTCAACTGTTTTAATTTCCTCTTTTTTTAATCCATATAATTTATAAACTAATTGATCAATTTGTTTTTCGTATTCATGAACTTTATCTTGCTTTCTTGGATTATTCATATAATCGTTTTCATGAGTGATGACGAGAATTTGCCGGACAAGATTCGATATTTTTATTTGTTCAGCTTTGCTTGCAATTACAAGAGGGAGTTTTTTTACATGAGTTAGTTTAACTTGAGGGAAGACTCTACCAGCTTCCTTTACTAAAACATTATACTCTCTCTCAATATAATGTGAATTTACTACACCTAAGATATAATATATATCTAGCTTTGATTTATAATCCTCTTTTATGAATGCACACTGAATCGTATTTCTGAACCAACGGCTACTTGTATCTAGTGTAGCTCGAAGGCAGGACGCGGTTTGTCTCCACAGTATCTTTGGAGACATAGTAAAGACCTCTCGGGTAAAACTTACACTCTCATTACTTTTTAGTATATCACGATAATCTAAGTTAAAATATTCGTCTGTTTGTGATGCAATGCGCCACTTATCTATTAATCTACCGTACCATACTGGAATGCTATTATTAAATTGTTTTGGGTTACTATTAAATAATCGTTCGTAAAGATCATTCCCACCTTTGTTTTTTAAACCTATGCCCGATCGATGGTATTGTATGCCTGCGTCTCTAATCTCAAGTGTATCTGAAAATAAAACTTCATTCTCACGTAACGATCTTCCCCAAAATAAGCTCATATCCTTTGCTGCAAAAACTTGTTGCAAAAGAATTTCTTGAAAGGCGACATTATCAAGACTTCCTGCAAACTTACTTCCTTCACTCATGTCAGCAAAAAGATAAGTATTACATGGTTGCGATCGCACAATAAACGATAATGCCGTAGGAACAATAATATTCTCAAAGACTTCTTCACCCAAATTTACAATTTTGAGAATCCGAAATTGTAAAATAACACTGCGTATATCTTTGTATCTTGGCTGGGCAAGGAACGTGTTGGGAGTAATAAAGGCTTGAATTCCATTATTTCTTAATTTCCGAAGTCCTAATTGTATAAACATTTTGTAAACGTCGGCATAATTCTTAATCGCATCTTGGTAGAGAGGTCGTAGCACGGGCAAGATCTCATCAATATTTGCCCCATATGGTGGATTCGCAATCATTACATCAAATCCACCCTTCTCGTGAAAAACTTCTGAGAAATATACCTCATAATCAAAATCCTTGAGGCCATTGGTGATCTTGCTGATAAGTTCGTCAATTTGCTCTTTGTATGCCTGTTTTCTACTCACGCTGGTTTCGTTGAAATAAAGCGGCTTGAGTTTTTCGAGCCGGTTGAATAGCTCCTGGTTAAACAAGGTTTTCTCAATACTCAAAAGTGAATCACCATGCACGATTTTGTAATTAAGGTTCGGTAATGGTTGAATTGTTTTTCTGTCTTCCTCATCTACTACAAGTGAAAGCCATAATCGAAGCTTGGCAATTTCTACAGCTCCTTGATCAATATCTACTCCATAGAGACAGTTTTGTATGGCGTGACGCTTAAAATTGTATGGATTTCTTTCACCATCCTTGCCGATGTAAGGCGTTAAAACATTTCGGGTTCTGATAATTTCCTTCATCATGCCAACTGGAAAAGCACCTGAACCTACAGCGGGATCGCACACACGGATTGACTTCAACTTTTCATCAATTAGCTTGGCGTGTTTGCGTATATTCTCGGAAAGACTAAAACTGTAGCGATCAGTTTCGCGTCCCTCATTTACTACTCGGCTTTCATACTCAATAACGGCCTCGCCGTATTTAATCATCGTTTCGATATCTTCCTTACTAACTTTGCCTTCAAGTTCAGTCACCAAATAATAAGTTAAACTTTCTCGACACATATAGTGGACAACTTCTCTGGGTGTATAGTAAGTTCCTCTTGATTTTCTGTCTTTAACCTCTAAAAGATTTTCAAATACTTTTCCAAGCATTTCTGGATCTACGGCAACTTCTTTTTCTAATGGTTCATCTTCTTTAACTGTAAAATTATATCGATCGAAAACATCTAGAATACCAGTACCAATATCGCCTTGTTTTGTTTTTTCATTATTTGAAAACAATTCATTTAATAATTCTATATCTGTATCTTGCCAATCATAATCATTTAATGGATCAAAAAGCCCACCATTTAGAAATGGTATCCGACATTTAAACTGAGCATAATAATCTTTAGGTCTTTCTAGTCGAAGCACCTCATAAAAAAGTGGTTCTAAAACATCATTAAAAAAATTCTTATAATCAGCATGCTTTTTTTCAAAAAGTTGACGCAAAAAATCCTTTGGCCCGGTTCCCCAATTTTCATTACGCCCAACGCCAAACCAACCCTTTTTTTGCAAAAAATATAAAAATACAATTTGACCCAAAAGCTTTTTTGCAAAATCAACAGAATCAACTTTTTTTTGCACAAAATCTTTCTTAATTGCAGAATCTTTTTTAATAATCTCATCAAGCCCTTCTTTAAGTCCCCAAAAAAGATCACGATACCTTTCAAAAAATTCCTTTGTGACTTTTTCAACACTGAATGCTTCTTCTAATTCTTTAAGCGTTGGATCATTAGAATCATCTTGCAAAATTGGCGCTAATCTACTTTGAGCAGTATGACTATTTTCATTTTCACCAACCAAAAAAGAAAATCGCCTAGCAGGCGTTAGCTCTTGCTTAACCCTCACCCTTTCTCCAGAAGTATCAATTTTATAATCCATTTTAACCAAAGAAAATCGCCAATCTTCTGAATCAGGTGAAACAAAGGCAACCAGGGCTGCATCCTTTAAAATATCTCCCCTACTACCATTTAAATACCAAGCAATAAAATTTCTTTGCATTGTACGAGCTCGCTCAAGAGATGTTTCTTTTTTAAGTTGGACAATCAATATATCAATCTTATTGTCATCTACATCTTCATATTTTCCAATTCTTTCTAGGGTTTGTATATATGGCTTATATGCATCTGGAATATAATTACCTCGATAAACAAAAGATTTTTCTTCAATATGATTAAATAAATTTTTAATAAAACCAATAAAACGTCCTTTGTCGAAAGGATTTTCAAAAACTTCTTTAATTTGTTGAATGGCAAAATTTTTATCCATATTAATTACTTAAAAAATATTCAGACAAGATAACTTCTCTTGGTCCAAAAGTCTGAGCAGCGCTCTCAGAAACGTGTTCCTTTAAAAGTTCATTTGGAATGTTTTTCTGTAAAACAGCTATAATCTTTAAAGGGTTTATACCATCTTTTAAAACTAGATCTAATTCTTTAAGTGTTCTTTTGGTTGTTTGCTTGGGAAATCCTCCCTCTATAAGTTGTCTCATAATCTGTCCAAGATAGGCTTCTTGGTCTTCTGTAAGTCTTCTGAAGTCTTTTATGGCCTTTAGACGCATCAAAACCTGAGTAGCAGTATCTCTGCCTCCTTTCATTTTTAAATCTGGCATTTCTTCGGTTGTAACAAAAAGAAATTCTTGTTTATTTATATCTAACAATTTATAAAAATTTTTATCTAATTTCTTTTTCTTTAAATCAATAGTCACCTCTAATAAATCTGCAGCAGAAATAAAGTCTAATTCTTGAGATTTTTTAATATTAGCTAAAAAGAATTTTTGAAGCTTACCTTTTCGAAAATAAGTTAAAAGACTATTTGCATTATTTTTTTCAACCCTAGCAGTACGTGATTTTTTAGGCAATTGTTTAATTTTAGAAAATAAATCTGGATTATCATCACGAATTTTTTTAATAATCTGAAGATACTTAAGCTCGCTTTTTTCTTTTTCATCTTCGCCTGTAATTGTTTTTTTAGAAATCAAGCGATTAAATAATTCATGAGAACCAATTAGTTCACCATCTGTTAAAAGTCTAGCATCTGATCCCAAAAGACTTATAAAAGCATGTATCTTGGCTTCAGCTGTTTCTCTAAGCTTTATTTGACTGTTTGATTGTATGGTTGGAAAAAAATTAAAAGCATAGATTTTAGAAAAATTAGTATCAACTCTATTGATACGACCAACTCTTTGCATAAGTCTTGTTGGATTCCACGGAATGTCATAATTAATAACAACATTTGAACGATGAAGATTAACACCCTCTGATAATACTTCTGTAGTAACAAGTATTCGATAATCGTTTTTTGGAAAACGTGCTCCTGCATCAAAATTTTCAATTACCTTTTCTCTTGTTGATACGCTAGAGTCACCAGAAAAAGATATGGCTTGTTTTGGAAATTTTTTATCCAAATTTTTAGCAAGATAATTAGCTGTTTCTTTTGATTCTGTAAAAACAATTAATTTATTATTTTTTAAAACAGCTCGCGAAAAAAGAATGTTTATAAATTTAAGCAATTTAGGATCGCGATTAACATCGCGCCACAATTTTTTAATTTCTTTTAATATATTCAGATCATTTTCTAAATCTTCTTTAAATTTTTTCTTAAAATTCTTAGAAGAATATTTCTGTGCTTTGTCTTCATCTACTAAAGATTGAATTCTTTTTTCATCATCATTTTCAAGAAATTCAAAAATTTTATTAATATATTTTTTACTAGTATAAACATTGCCTTTATTAAATTCTTCTAAGAACTTTTCATATGAATGAATAAATCTATCTATTGAGTTTCTAAAAGCAAAAAAACTACTTTCTAATCTTTTAATTAAAAGTATCTTCATAAATTTACCCATATTTTCCTGAGACAATTTTTCTGGCTGGGAAACTGAACCATTATAATACTTTGGAAGCAAGGGAGTATAACGAGCGTATTTAAATCTTCTCACTATAAGATCTATTGTTTTATTAAAAACATTATCTTCTTCTTTATTAAGCTCATAAAATACAGCCTCTGGATCAGACACTTCTGGAAATTTAAGTCCTTGTTTTTTTAAATCATCCTTAAAATAATTTTCAATTTCAGACCTTGTTCTTCTAACCATTAAATATTTAAGTACTTTTTCTCTAATTTCTTTGGCGTTTTCTTTTGAAATCTCAATATATTTTTCTCTGTTTGTTTGTTTGTTTAATTTTTTAACTCTTTGATCAAGCTTAGAAAAAAACGATTCTAAGTTGGGTAAACCAGGAATTGTACTTTTTTTAACTTTTTGAAAAAGTTTAATTTGGCTTAAAATGTCTTTTGGATGATTATTGTATGGTGTGGCTGTTACAAGAATAACTCTTTTACCACGACAAATTCGAGATAATTTTTCATAAGTTATATTTGTTTCTGTTCTAAATCTGTGAGCCTCATCAATAAACACATTCTTGTATTTATCAATCCCAGATTTTAATAATTTATCTAATTTACCGATAGATTCAAAATTAGTTTGTCTAACCTGAAAATCTTCAAATACATTTGGCCAAGATCCTGGATTGTCTTTTTCTAAAAGCATTGGGGGTGCTATAACCAAATTTCTACCATCAAGTTGATTTGCAAGCATGGCTGAAATATATGTTTTACCAAGCCCAACAACATCAGAAATAAAAACACCACCATATTCTTCAAGAATTTTTTTTGCATTTAGAACAGCTTGTTCCTGATATTCTAATTTCTTAAATCTGGCTGGTGTGTATTTATATAAAACTTCTTCTGATTGTTTTAATTCGTCCTTAAAATATTCATATAAAAATTTTAAATAAAGCTCATATGGCGTAATATTATTGTTAAACCAAGTTTTAGTCTGTATAGTCTCAATATATTCTTTGCTTACATCTATTGAATCCTTCCAAAGCTCATTAAATTTTTGTAAAGCAAATTCATAATCATTTTTATTTTTAAGCTCTACATTAAACTCTAAATTATCTACCAGTCCTGCTTTAGTAAAATTACTTGAACCGACAATAACTCTATTGGTAGTCCCTGTTTTCATAGATGTCATAATATAAAGTTTTGCATGAATGTTTGCAGCAGGATATGCTTTTATTTCTAATTTTCCACTCTTTAACCATTCTAAAAATTTACTTATCCCTTCTTCTACTTGTCTATTGTCTTTAGATTCTCTTATTTCATTTATAATTGCTTCTGAAAATTGTTCTTTCGTCTCTGCATTAGAAAATCTGAATGATTGTTGTTTTTCTCGATCATTTTGCTGAATAAGATCTACGGTTTCTTTATTGGTACTAATTCCTATAAGTATTCTGATCTTTTCTGTTTTTTCTAAAGACTTGTAAATCTCATAAAAGCCACTTGTATAAAAATAACCAACCATAACATCAAAAAATCCAGTATCTTTAATAAGTACCTTGAATCTTTCTAAAAGATTACTGTCTTTTTCGTTTATAATAAATGTTGTATTTTTATCCATAAGCTTATTTTGATACTCAAATTATTACACCCTAATTCTACCCCGTCACGACCAAAAAAACAACCCTGCTTAGCAGGGTTATTCTATTTTTTCAACAAAATCAATTTTATGTTCAACCACCTTATCATTTTCATCAAAAAAGAAAGTACCTATGAATCTTCTATTATCCAAAACATGAGGCAACCAATATTTATCATCATCCCACATCTCGTTATAAATAAGGAATAGATTCTACTAAAAACCATTCGGGCTTCATTTCCTCTGTTTCTTCTGGTTCTCCATCCCATTCATTAAATACAAAGATATGTACTTGCTGATCATTTTTCTTTTTATCTCCTGGAAAATAAAAATCGATTATAGCAACTTTTTCTAAATTTTTAGGTACAATACAAGCTTCTTCTTGAGATTCCCTAATAGCTGAATCAAAAACATCTTTATCTCCTTTTTCTAGATCTATTTTACCTCCTAATCCATTCCATCTGTTTGCACCAAAACCTCTTTTTTTCATTGCCAGAAGAATCTCTGTTATTAATCCTCTATTCTCTCTTATTCCCAAACAAAGTGAAACTTGTCTCATAATTTTTTTCTCCTTTAAATATATCATACCCCTTTAAAAGAATTTTTTCAAATAATCAAATAAAATAAATTGACGAAATCTAGTTTCAGTGATACAATGATAAAAAGTTTTTAAAAGGAGAAAACGATGTATGAACGAATGAATATGCCAGTTCGTAAGCCAATGCCCTATCTTTGTATGGGACTTTCCAGACTTTTTGGCGGTATTGCTTTTCTCGTTGTTAGTTTTGGAATGTTTAATAAGCTTAATGATAAATGGGATCTCGGTATTAAGCATATGATGGACATTTCATCTACGGGCGGAAAAGCATATGGTGCTCTTGTTCTTTCAATGTTTGTTGGATTAATTGCTCTGGTGATTGGACAAATAATCGGCGCAAGCATACGAGTAAAAAACGAAGATTTAGCTTGCCACATTACTATCACTTGGCACTATGTAGCCATTACTTCACTTATCTGGCTTTTCATGGCTCCAATTCCCATAGCGATAACCCTGGGAAAGGTTCAATCAAAAATATTTTTTGAATCCTTTGGAGATGCTTTTTTCATTATGGCCTTTATTGTTGCAGCAGTCGGCGGCATGTTGATTTCCCTAGCTATGACTATTTCAGGCAAAGTCGGGCTCAAAATAGATCGAGGTTTAGGCAATCTACTTTCTAGAATGCTACCAATTACTATTGGTATTGCAATGGGTATCTTTCAACTTTCAAGTATTGGTTTTCCCATTATTGGTGGTGTGATTATAGGTTTCATGCTTCCATATCTTCTTATCCCAATAGCTTCTATTATGTGGCGAAGAGATATGGCCAGACGAAATCCAGCCTACATTCATCTTTAAAAGCAAAAAGGACTGTTCGGAACAGTCCTTTTTTTGTATAAAAATTTTAATCTCTGCCAATTATTTTTCTTTAAAACTTAATATTTTTTCAAATAAAAACTATTCTAATTTTTTCATCAAAACCCAATCAGTTCCATCAAAAGATAAAACAAAACCAGGATTCTCTATTTTATAATACTTAACATCAACTTCTTCTCCTGATGTTCCTTCTTTTACTTCTTTAATAATCTCAGGATTCATATAATCAAATCCTATTTCCTCAAAAGCTTTTTTCAAAAGAATCTTTTGAGCATTTTCTTTATCTTTTTCATCTATTCCTTCTTCATAAGCAAAATAATCTATATCAATAGGAATCCCAGAGTCTTCTTCTGGTAATTCGTCTGTTGATTCTTTATCTTCTTCGTCAACTTCTTCCCATATAAGCGTTATTCCATCAAGTAAAAATTCAAGATTCTCATATTTTTTAAAAAGCTCTTTTTTAGTTTCTTCATCAACTTCAATATCAACAATTAATTCTTTTTTATCTTCTAGTGTTTTAAATTTTTCAAATTTATTCATTTTATTTTAAAATTTCTTTTAAAGTATTATTAAAAATCATTCAATCCTTATTTCTTAATCACTTTATTTTGATAATTTTTAACTTGTTTTATTAAATATTCTTTAATTTCATCTTCTGAATATTTTTCCTTAATAAAGGAAATATCAAACCTTCTCAAATCTTTAAAATATGTTAATTGCTCTAAAAAAAGCTTAGAATTAAATTCTTTTTTGAATTTCTTTTCAGCAAATTTAATAATGTCACCAATAGAAAGTTTTTTTAATAAAAAAAACATATCAACATAATCTCTCCAAACTCCTCTTTTACCAATAGTAAAGGCTTTATCAGCAGCAATATCTTTAATATTAACAAGAGACAAAGAATCAGTCTTTACTAATGAAAAAATTGGATTATATAAATAATAGCACAATGTTATTTTAATATCATCTTTAGTAATAACATCTAATTGCTCTGATGTATTCAAATCTGTTCTTTTTATTTTAAAATATTTTCTTAAAAGAGCATGGTCTTTTCTAAGAATTTCTCTATTTAAAAAGATATCAAAATCAAAAGAATGACGATGACCAATTTGCAAAAACAAAGCTGTGCCACCAACCAAATATCCTCTATCTTTAAAAGATTTTAATTTTAAAAAAACATTTCTTCTTTTTTCATCTAGTAATTCTAGGTGTATTGATGACATATCTATTTATATTAAGATTTTTGTTTTCTAATCCCAAAAGAACATTTTTTACCCAATTAAAGGTTGATGCACGATAAATTTTAACAGGAGTATTAGTAAAAAATCTCTTAATTGTTATTTCACCATAAAAACCAAAAAGCCACTTAATGGCTTTTAAGTCGCCAAAACAAAGAATTTGATGAATGATATATTCTTTGTCTTTATTTATGTTAAGCTTCTTAAAATCAACAGACCAAAAATATGATTTAAGAAATATTGGTAATTGATTTTTTATTTGTTTATTCATATTGAATAAAATAATTCTTATAAATATCTTTTTAAATACTTTATTAAGACTATATTATGTGTTAATTATACCAAATAAAAAATGATTTGTCTAATTATTTTTAATGTCTAATCTCTCAATAATTTCTAATTTATCAATCCCATATTCTTCAAATTCTTTCGAATATTTATCTTCTAATTCTCCACATTTTAAATAACGCTCTGCCACATCCATATTTATAATTTCTTCTTCAGAATAAGTATTAAAAAACTCTTTTTCTGCTAATTTTGTTGCTAATCCATCCCAAAAAATATAATCATCATATTCATATAAATCATCTAATATGTAATCAATGTATTTTTCTGATGCAACATTTTCACCTTCAAAATTTTCTATAATATTTTCAACTCCAAATTCTTTTGCAAATCTTAAAATATATTTTCCAATATTTTCTTTTTCTGTTAATTTTTTGTCATATTTTCCCATATCAACCATGTCTCTTAAAACAGCATAAACTATTTCTGCTGTTTCTATAGAATGAACCAATTCTTTATATTGTTTTTTATTTAATTCTATTTTCATTTTTTTATTTTAAAATTTCTTTTAAAGTATTATTAAAAATCTTTTGATTGAATTTTTTAATATTTACAATAATATCTAAAATACCATCTTCTGCTTTTTTAAAATAAATATCTTTTTTAGAAAAATCTAAATCATTTAAATTTAATCCTACAAATTCTTTAAAATAATCTTTTTCTTTTTTAGCTTCATTCAATGTCCATAAAGTAGCAACAACTTTTCTTGTTTTTTTATTAACAACATCATGAAAATTTCCCCAATATAATTCAACCTTGACTAAGTCTTTTATTTTCATAATTTTAATCTTCAAGCCTATTTCTTATACCTTTTGTTAAATAATCTATTTCCTCTTGCGTTAATGATCTTCCAATTTTATCAAATAAATATTTTTTTAATTTTTCTAATTCTTCTTCAACAAAATCTGGATTTTTCCTTTTTTTATAATCAACATTAAGATTTTCAACAATTAAATCTATTTCTTTATCGCTAAATCCACCATCTTGCAATGATTTAATCCAATTATCTACATCCTCATCTGGAATTCTATCTCCTTCAATTTTTAGTTTTTCAAATTGATTCATATTTTATTCAAACAAGACAAATACTTCAAAAGAATCATCATATTCTGGAAGACCAGAAGGATTGTCTTTTCTAAAAATTAAAAATCCATTTTTTCCATAATCTGGTTTTTCAAAATCAATAGATACTTCAAATTCTACAAAATCTTCTGTCATCCAATTTTCTTTTGTAGAAGCAATACCTTGTCCAATAATTAAACCATCCCAATTAACAAGAACAACAGGAAAATCTGCTTCAAAAAACCATGTTCCTCTTGCCCTTCCTTTAACGATTAACGGGCTTGTTATAACTTGATTCTCTTCTAAATATACAACAATATCTTGTTCTTGCTTATTTTCTCCACAAGGATCAGTTGGTTGAGGTGCTTTGGGATTACCATGTTTTACCCACTCATTATTCTCGCAAATCCAAGTATCCTCACTACCTCTTAGGATAAATAAGGCACCAATTAGAACAATAATTATGATTATAATAATAATTAACCTCTTCTTCATATATTTTAATTGTACTCCTGAAAAATGCTTTTTTCAAATAAAAAACCCCCAAATGCAACTAGCTGAGTATACAATGGGGGTCGGCAATTGACCAATGCGTTTCATCTTCTTTTTTCTCAATAAAGTGACTTTAATTAAGGTCGGTTGGCTCGGATCTCTAGAAGACCCTACTGTTTTCAAAAGACCTTTCCTTCTACCTAAGTAGCACTGGCTGCTATTTTTTCTTTCCGGATTCATGACCCGGACACTACTGGTTTTGCCGTTTACCAGAAAATAGCGTTTCGACTTGGTAGGAGCTGCTCGAAGGAGACTTCTTTCTCCAACATTCAACCGATACTACCAGTATATCACACCTACAGAATTTGTCAAGCTTTTGTACAAGATGACCACATAGGTAACACTTTTGATACTTCTATAGGTGTTTCATAGTTCAAGGTTTCATGAGGTCTAACAAAGTTGTATTCTATCAACCATTCAGTAAGATTCTTGTT
>Ga0180009_10000608_pt1 | contig 48334 bp, 44 predicted proteins | sample OS_PC_MetaG_FD_123537 | JGI IMG/M metagenome (GOLD analysis project Ga0180009, IMG submission 123537) | Groundwater microbial communities from the Aspo Hard Rock Laboratory (HRL) deep subsurface site, Sweden - OS_PC_MetaG | ecosystem: Environmental > Aquatic > Deep subsurface > Groundwater...
AAACGCTCGCCGCCATCTGCGATGATCCACAGGTCAGGTCAAACGCCATCCCGGCCGCCTGACACCCGAGCCACAGTACTCGGACCATGATCGCTCCTACACCACGACCTGGGGCACTACCGGCGTTCCTGGCGGGCATCGATCGTGCCGTCGTCATGGGCGGCGGCCGGAAGGTAAGAGGCAGCTAGCAGAACGCCGGCGGTCGCGGCAGCCAGTATCAGTTTCAACATTTTGCAGTCTCCAAAAAAGAAGCGGGGAAATCGGTAGTCCGGTTCCCGACCCGATGGTCTTTCGCGGGGAGGGTGATCGGCGCCCCAGCAGCTTGTTCTTGAGAATGGCGGGACTGCCTTGAACGTAGCCTGAACGGAATCGTGTTTCTCAAACTGGAGGCCAATTCAAAAAAAGCCCGGTGCATTCAGAGCACCGGGCCACTTCCGTTCATCGCCGCCACTTGCGTTGATCGCCTACCTGTCAATCTCACCGAACACGATGTCGAGGGACCCGAGGATGGCGGAGACGTCGGCCAGCATGTGGCCGCGGTTCATGTAGTCCATGGCGGCCAGATGCGGGAAGCCGGGCGCGCGGATCTTGCAGCGGTAAGGTTTGTTCGAACCGTCGGAGACGAGATAGACGCCGAACTCGCCCTTGGGGGCTTCGACGCAGGCGTAAACCTCGCCCTCGGGGACATGAACGCCCTCGGTGTAGAGCTTGAAGTGATGGATGAGCGCTTCCATCGAGCGTTTCATTTCGCCGCGCTTGGGCGGCACGACCTTCTTGTCCTCGGTCGAGAAGGGACCGGCGCCGCTGACCGAGCGCAGCTTTTCGCAGGCCGCCTTCATGATGCGGACCGACTGGCGCATCTCTTCCATGCGGATCAAATAGCGGTCGTAGCAGTCGCCGTTCTTGCCGATCGGAATATCGAAGTCGAACTCATGGTAGCGTTCGTAGGGTTGAGACTTCCGCAAATCCCAGGCCGCGCCCGAGCCGCGCACCATGACGCCGGAAAAACCGAGGTCGAAGGCTTCCTTCAGCGAGACAACGCCGATGTCGACGTTGCGCTGCTTGAAGATGCGGTTGTTGGTCAAAAGCCCCTCGATATCGTCGCAGACTTTCAGGAACGGATCGCACCAGTCGTAGATGTCGTCGATCAATTCGGGCGGCAGATCCTGGTGAACGCCGCCGATGCGGAAATACTTCGCGTGCATGCGCGAACCCGAAGCACGCTCATAGAACACCATCAGTTTTTCACGTTCTTCAAATCCCCAAAGCGGCGGGGTCAGTGCGCCGACGTCCATGGCCTGCGTCGTGACATTGAGCAGGTGAGAGAGGATGCGGCCGATCTCGGAATATAGAACGCGGATATAGGAACCGCGCGCAGGAATCTCGAGGCCGAGCAGCTTTTCGGCGGCCATGCAGAAGGCGTGCTCCTGGTTCATTGGCGCGACATAATCGAGGCGGTCGAAATAGCCGATCGCCTGCAGGTAGGTCTTGTGCTCGATCAGCTTCTCGGTGCCGCGATGCAGAAGGCCGACGTGCGGGTCGACCCGCTCGACAACCTCGCCGTCAAGTTCGAGCACGAGGCGCAGCACGCCATGGGCTGCCGGGTGCTGCGGCCCGAAGTTGATGTTGAACTGGCGGATATCTGTTTCGGCCATCTATGCCTCGCGTCGTGCTTTTTGGGGCGTGCATTTCGTTTGCGAACGGTGGTTGTGGAAAGTGAGTAGTGAGTAGTGAGTAGAATGCTTACCGCACGGTCAGCGTGCCTCCAACGTTCGGATCAGCGCTCTGATCATGCGGCCAAGTTCATCGCAGTCATTTAGTAGAGGTTTCGATTTTTGGGTGCTCACGATTTCCACGCGCGTACTGAGTAACAAATGAGTTTCCACTTCCTTCAGCGAACCCTGAGCCACTCTTAGGAACTGGATAAAGACTTTTGTCTGCTCGCGCCCCTGTCCCTCAGCAATGTTGGCGGCAATGGATGCGGCTGCGCGTCGAATTTGGGCCGTTAGTCCGTAGCATTCCTCCTTTGGAAACTCGGAAGTCAAGCGATAGCAAGATACCGCAAGGTCCATGGCCTTCTGCCATACAAACAGGTCTCGGTACGACTTGATCGCATTGTCCACGTTGCACTACTCACTGCCACCACTCACTACTCACTACTCACTACTCACTTCCTCAGTCGAGTCCCGCAACTCCCGCCGCTGCGGCCTTCTGATTGACACGCGCCTTGAACCTGTCCCACGGCACCACCATGCGCTGGTGGGTGCCTTCGCCTATCGTGTCGATACCGTCGTGCGCCTTGACGCTGAACGTGATCCGACGACCCTCGACCTTCGTGCATTCGGCACTGACCGTAATGGTCTGTCCCGGTAGCGTTGCCGCCGAATGCGAGACGTCGACGTGGATACCAAGCGAACCTTCGCCTTCGTCCATGTGCGGGGCCAGCACCTTGAGGGCCGCCCACTCCATCAGGCCGACGTGAAACCCTGTCGCGAACACCGCCGGCATGTCCTGGAACTCGGGCGCTTCGGGATAGAGCGCGGGCACCGTTTTCGTCGCCGGCACGGTGAACTTGAATTCGGCGCGCATTCCTGGCTGCAGTGTTGGCTTCATCTTCAACCTTTACCCGCTCCGCCGCTCGCCTTCTCATCGCCGGGAAGTTGATAGTCGGCTCCCTCCCATGGGCTTTCGAAATCGAAAGAGCGGAATTCCTGGGTGAGGCTGACCGGTTCGTAGACCACCCGCTTCTTCTCATCGTCGTAGCGGACCTCGACATAGCCCGTCAGCGGGAAGTCCTTGCGCAGGGGATAGCCCTGGAAGCCGTAGTCGGTCAGCAGCCGGCGCAGATCCGGGTGGCCGGAGAACAGTATGCCGTACATGTCGTAAGCTTCGCGCTCGAACCAGTTGGCGGCCGGGAATACGTCGATCGCGCTCGGTACCGGCGCTGTCTCGTTGGTCTGCAGCTTGACGCGGATGCGCAAGTTATTGCGCGGGCTCAGTAAGTGATAAACGACATCAAACCGGTTCTCGCGGGCCGGCCAGTCGACGCCGCAGATATCGATCAGCACTTCGCAGCGGCAGCGGCTGTCGTCGCGCAGAAACTTCAGCACCTGGGCGATGTGCTCGCGGGCGACATTGATGGTCAGTTCGCCGTGGCGGATGCTGGCCCCCAAAAAAGCCGTCGCCATCTTGTTTGGAAGGTGGGTTTCAGCCAGATCCACCAGCGTGTCGTCAATGGTTTGCTGCGCCATTGCGGCTTTAGCTCCTCGCCAAATATTCTCTTTGCAGACCCGGGGTCAGCGGGCGATGGTACCGGTACGGCGGATCTTGCGTTGCAGCAGCAGCACGCCGTAGAGCAGCGCCTCGGCGGTCGGCGGGCAGCCGGGCACGTAGATATCGACCGGCACGATGCGGTCGCAGCCGCGCACCACCGAATAGGAATAGTGGTAGTAGCCGCCGCCGTTGGCGCACGATCCCATGGAGATGACGTAGCGCGGTTCCGGCATCTGGTCGTAGACCTTGCGCAATGCGGGCGCCATCTTGTTGGTCAGCGTGCCGGCCACGATCATGACGTCGGACTGGCGCGGGGAGGCGCGAGGGGCAAAGCCGAAGCGCTCGAGGTCGTAGCGCGGCATCGAGGCCTGCATCATCTCGACGGCGCAACAGGCGAGGCCGAACGTCATCCACATCAAGGAACCGGTTCGCGCCCAGTTGATGAGGTCGTCGGTCGTGGTGACAAGGAAGCCCTTGTCGGCCAGTTCATTGTTGATCTCGGTGAAGTAGGGATCAGGGCGCACGTCGCCGCCGCCCGCGCCTTCGCGAACCTTATCGAACTGCACTTGAGGCGGCAGGATCAATCCCATTCGAGAGCACCCTTTCTCCATTCATAGATGAAGCCGATGGTCAGCACCACGAGGAACACCATCATCGACCAGAAACCGAACAGGCCGATGTCGCGGAAGGCCGCGGCCCAGGGAAAGAGAAATGCAATTTCGAGGTCGAAGATGATGAACAGCAGGCAGACGAGATAGAAGCGCACGTCGAACTTCATTCGGGCGTCGTCGAAGGCTGCAAAACCGCACTCGTAGGCGGAGACCTTCTCCGGATCTGGATTGCGGATCGCGATCAGAAAAGGCGCGATGACGAGAGCGCCGGCGATGACCAGGGCGACCCCGAGAAAGACCACAATCGGCAAATAGTCGAGAAGCAATTGGTTCATTTCGGCTGTCGCTCCGGCTCGCACTCCCAGGTCCGCCACACGTGCACGGTTGCGCGGCGGCGCCGCGATCTTCCCCAGGCTCTACAGGGTTCGAAAAGAACACGCAATTGGGCTTACGTAAACCGTCCAGCATGTCGCTCCCTTCAGGGGCGGCAAGCGTCGAAGGCCGGGCTTATTCTTGAAGGGAATTGCAGGTCACGGCCAGTCTTTATGGACTGGCGCGAGCGACGGGACTTGAACCCGCGGCCTCCGGCGTGACAGGCCGGCGCTCTAACCAACTGAGCTACGCCCGCAATCGACACGCGCGCCGCAGGCGGCGCGCTGTTCAGGCCGTCCGATCTACGTGGTATCGGAGGGCAAGTCAAGGAGATAGATGAAGCCGTATCAGGCTGCCGAACGATCCGAATCGGGGGCTTCGCAGACGGGTTGCGACGAGGTTTGATCGGTCCCCGCCAGCAGCGCGGCCAGCTGTTCCTTGGCGGCGCGCAGGTTGGCGACAAGCGTATCGACGCTGCCATCGAGTGCTGGAGCGTCGGTAGCCCCTGCCGCTGCGATCAGTTCGCTCGTGTCCGTCGAGATTTCATTCACGTCCGTCATGCTGATCTACTCCGCAGTTACCTCCGCCGTGGCCCGCATACTGCGCGAAACGCGCTGGCGCGCCGGAGTGGCAATCACGCCTTTTCCACTGGTTGTTCATTTCTGGTGGAAACTACTTGAACGCAGCCTGAACCGATTCGTTGCGTGGGAGAAGTGCCACAGGGAACAGGGCGGCGAACTGGGGAGTGGGGAAATCGGGAATTGAGAATATGCTGCGGGGCGGCCTGTTCGGCCGGGGCTGCGGTCGCAGCCCTGGTGTCGGGAAGTCTGCTGGTTTCGGATTGTCCGGGAGCAAGGCGACCCGGCGCAACCGCCGCCCAAGCGGAGGGCCAGGGCACCCTTGGGTGCCCGGTACGGCCCGTGAGTGAAATCATGGTGGGCGGTGAGAGGGTCGAACTCCCGACATCCTCGGTGTAAACGAGGCGCTCTACCACTGAGCTAACCGCCCGATCTGGGAAAGTTCTTCTAGTCGCGTGCGGGGCTGGAGGCAAGCATGAGAAGCAAACTTGCGGCTTGGCGGAAAGCTCCGGCAAGCGGCACTCGACCGCAGAAATAAAATAGAGGGGCGCGCGGCCCCTCTCGTTCTTCTCGCAGTGATCGCCGATCGCGCGGCAAATAAGGCTGTCGCCGGCTCAGGCTTTCTTGGCCTTCTTGGCTGGGGCTTTCTTGGCAGCGGGCTTGGCGGTCGCCTTCTTGGCAGGCGCCTTGGCTGCGGCTTTCGGCTTGTCGGCGACCTGCGTCAGCGCCGAAGCCGCAAGCTTCTTGATCTCTGCGGGCGACACCGAAGAGGGGTCTTTCATTGCCTTGCTGGCGATCGAAGCGACCGCTGCAGATGTCTTTTCGTCTTTGGCCATGGTCTTGGTCCGTTGATCGTTGATTTGATGATTGGGCAACCAAAGCGATACGAAGCAGACTCACTCTTGCTGCCTACGCACGACCGCGAATTTCGCAGTCCTCCGTCTCCGCCAGCTTTCGCGCTCAGGCAAAAGGGCGTCGCGCCATCCCCGTTTCCGGAGATGGCGCTGGCAGACTTCAGTTCAGCAGTTCTTTCAAGCCCTTGGCGGGCGTGAACTTGGCAACCTTGGCCGCCTTGATCTTGATGGTTTCGCCGGTCAGCGGGTTACGGCCTTCGCGAGCGGCGCGCTTGGTGACCTTGAAGGTTCCGAAATCCGGAAGACGGACTTCTTCGCCCTTCTTCATGGTCGACTTGATGTGGGCGAGCATTGCGTCGACCGCCGTGTTCGCCTTTTCCTTCGTCATGTCGCACTCTTTGGCGATGGCATCGACCAGATCTTTTTTGCTCATCTTTGTCCTGTCCTTTGACCTTGCCTACCCGATCTCACGCCCGTGACACGGGCGTTTCAAGTGGGTGGGGCCTTTGCTGTCTTTGGCGCCCCGACTGAAACCCCAGAAGTTGGGGGCGTCAAGGGGGAAAATCCGCGATAAGGCCCGAAAACACTGGAGAATCGGGGGACAGAGGGCTGCATTGCCCAAAAAACAGGCCCCTGCGAGTTTGTCGCGGGGGCCTGATGGGTCCGATCGTTGGCTTTCGGCCCCCTGCAAGGGCGTCGAATCCTGGCTTATCAGTGGGCCAGCGGCCGGTCGTCGTCTGCTGGATCGGCGGGGGTTGCGGTCGCCGTGGCAGCAGTGGCCTCCGCAGCTTCATCCCATTCGATGCGCTCCGGCATGCGGACGAGCGCGTTCTTCAGAACCGCGTCGACACCGGCCACCGGAATGATCTCCAGCTTCTCTTTGACCTCATCGGAGATCTCGGCCAGATCCTTCACGTTGTCGTCGGGGATCAGCACCGTCTTCATGCCGCCGCGCAAGGCAGCAAGAAGCTTCTCCTTGAGGCCGCCGATCGGAAGAACGCGACCGCGCAGCGTGATCTCGCCGGTCATGGCGACATCCTTGCGGACCGGGATCTGGGTCAGAACCGAGACGATTGCCGTGACCATCGCGACACCAGCCGACGGGCCGTCCTTGGGCGTTGCGCCTTCGGGAACGTGGACGTGGATGTCGGTCTTTTCGATCAAAGTCGGCTTGATTCCGAAATCAACCGAGCGCGAACGCACGTAGGCGTTGGCAGCCTGGATCGACTCCTTCATCACGTCGCGCAGGTTGCCGGTGACCGACATGCGCCCCTTACCCGGCATCTTGATGCCTTCGATGGTCAGGAGTTCGCCGCCGACTTCGGTCCAGGCAAGCCCCGTGACGATGCCGATCTGGTCTTCGTCTTCGACCTCGCCATAGCGGTACTTCCAGACACCGAGATAGTCGCCGACGTTGTCCTTCGTCACCGTGATCGATGTCTTCGAAGAAGTCAGGATCTCCTTGACCGCCTTTCGGGCAAGCTTGGCCAGTTCGCGCTCGAGCGAACGGACACCGGCTTCGCGCGTATAGCGGCGGATCAGTTCCGTGATCGCACCGTCCTCGATCTGCCATTCGCTATCCTCGAGCCCGTGCGACTGACGCTGCACGGGAATCAGGTGGCGCTTGGCGATCTGGAGCTTCTCGTCCTCGGTGTATCCGGCGATGCGGATCAGCTCCATGCGGTCGAGCAGGGCCGGCGGAATATTGAGCGAGTTCGCCGTCGTCACGAACATCACGTTCGAGAGGTCGTAGTCGACTTCGAGGTAATGGTCGTTGAACGTTGCGTTCTGCTCTGGATCGAGCACCTCAAGGAGAGCCGCGGCTGGATCGCCACGGAAGTCGGACCCCATCTTGTCGATCTCGTCGAGAAGGAACAGCGGGTTGTTCTTCTTGCCCTTGCGCATCGACTGGATGACCTTGCCGGGCATCGAGCCGATGTAGGTGCGGCGGTGGCCGCGGATCTCGGCTTCGTCACGCACGCCGCCGAGGCTCATGCGCACGAACTCGCGTCCGGTGGCATTGGCGATCGACTTGCCAAGCGAGGTCTTGCCGACACCCGGAGGGCCGACAAGGCAGAGGATCGGGCCCTTGAGCTTGTTGGTACGGTTCTGCACGGCGAGATACTCGAGGATGCGCTCCTTGACCTTCTCGAGGCCGTAGTGCTCGTCGTCGAGAATTTTCTCGGCCTCGGCGAGGTCCTTCTTGACCTTGCCTTTGACACCCCAGGGGATCGACAGAATCCAGTCGAGGTAGTTGCGTACCACCGTCGCCTCGGCCGACATCGGGCTCATCTGCTTGAGCTTCTTCAATTCGGCAAGGGCCTTGTCGCGGGCTTCCTTCGACAGTTTGGTCGACTCGATCTTTTCCTCGAATTCGACAATATCGTCGCGCTCGTCAGTATCACCGAGTTCCTTCTGGATGGCCTTCATCTGCTCATTCAGGTAGTACTCGCGCTGGGTCTTCTCCATCTGGCGCTTGACGCGCGAGCGGATCTTCTTCTCGACCTGCAGGACGGAGATTTCGCTTTCCATCAGGGTATAGACGCGCTCAAGCCGGTCCGAGATCGTCATGACCTCGAGCACCTCCTGCTTGTCGGCGATCTTGATCGCCAAGTGCGAGGCGATGGTGTCGGCGAGCTTGGAGTAGTCCTCGATCTGCGAAATCGTTCCCAGGACCTCGGGCGAAATCTTCTTGTTGAGCTTCACGTACTGCTCGAACTGCGACACAGCCGAGCGGGCCAGCGCCTCGATCTCGTCTTCGGCTCCGACTTCCTCCTCGATGCGTTCAACGTGGGCTTCGTAATACTCCGCGTTCTCGGAGAACGACGCGATGCGGGCGCGCGCGGTGCCTTCGACCAGGACCTTCACGGTGCCGTCGGGCAGCTTCAGGAGCTGCAGCACCGAGGCAAGCGTGCCGACGGTGTAAATGGCATCTTCATCGGGATCATCGTCGCCGGCATTCTTCTGCGCCGCCAGCAGGATCTGCTTGTCGGTCCGCATCACCTCTTCGAGCGCGTTGATCGATTTCTCGCGGCCGACAAAGAGGGGAACGATCATGTAGGGGAAGACGACGATATCGCGCAGCGGCAGGACTGGATACAGCTCCGGACCGCCCGTTTCGTCCTTCTTCTCAAGCTTCGTGCTCATAGTCACCCATCCTTCGTTGGGCCGGCGCATTTGCAGCCGTGCCCGGGTTTCACGACCTGATCGCTGGCTGTGACCGCGGCGGCAACCCCTCGAAGAGGCGGTCCCGGCACGTCCCGATCAGATCGCATTGGCGCTGTCACATTGCAGGATACGCGCTTGAACGTACGAGTACATGGCGCCGACTGGATGTCTGCACAGCATCCAACCGGGAACGCCTTGCCTATTTGTACGCTTCAAGTGAGGCGAAACGCAAAGCAACAAGTGCAGCCCCTTTAGATGGGGTGCGTTTCGGCAACATCAACGGTGGGCGCCAACGGCAGGAGGCCGCGGTAGAGGCAATCCGATGAAGATGCCGCCCCACGGGCTCAGGAGGCAGTCGTTCCGGTCTCTTCGCGTTCGGTGTAGATGCGCAATGGACGGGCGCCGCCTTCGACGACTTCCGGTCCGATGACCACTTCTTCCACACCTTTGAGGCTGGGGAGATCGAACATCGTGTCGAGCAGAATGCCTTCCATGATGGACCGCAGGCCGCGGGCACCGGTCTTGCGGTCAATGGCCTTGCGAGCGATGGCACGGAGCGCATCGCTGGTGATCGTCAACTTCACGTCTTCCATCTCGAACAGGCGCTGGTACTGCTTGACGAGCGCGTTCTTGGGTTCCGACAGGATGCGCACCAGCGCGACTTCGTCAAGATCTTCAAGCGTCGCGATGACCGGCAGGCGGCCGATGAACTCGGGGATGAGGCCGAATTTCAACAGATCTTCCGGCTCGACTTCGCGCAGCACTTCGCCGACGCGGCGCTCTTCGGGACCGCGCACGTTGGCGCCGAAGCCGATCGAGCTGCCTCTGCCCCGGCTGGAGATCAGCTTGTCGAGGCCGGCAAAAGCACCGCCGCAGATGAACAGGATATTGGTCGTATCGACCTGCAGGAATTCCTGCTGGGGATGCTTGCGTCCGCCTTGCGGAGGTACCGAGGCAACGGTGCCTTCCATGATCTTGAGCAGAGCCTGCTGGACGCCTTCGCCGGACACGTCCCGGGTAATCGAGGGGTTGTCGGACTTGCGCGAAATCTTGTCGACCTCGTCGATATAGACGATACCGCGCTGTGCCCGCTCGACGTTGTAGTCGGCGTTCTGCAACAGCTTCAAAATGATGTTTTCCACGTCCTCGCCGACGTAGCCGGCTTCGGTCAGGGTCGTTGCGTCGGCCATCGTGAAGGGAACGTCGAGAATGCGCGCCAGGGTCTGGGCCAGCAACGTCTTGCCGCAACCGGTCGGACCAACCAGCAGGATGTTCGATTTGGCAAGTTCGACGTCGTTCGATTTCGAAGCGTGGTTGAGGCGCTTGTAGTGGTTGTGAACGGCAACCGAGAGAACGCGCTTGGCGTGTATCTGGCCGATCACGTAGCCGTCCAGGACCTTGCAGATCTCATCGGGCGTAGGCACGCCATCGCGCGACTTGACGAGGGTATTCTTGTTTTCCTCACGAATGATATCCATGCACAGCTCGACGCATTCATCGCAGATGAACACAGTTGGCCCTGCAATCAGCTTGCGAACCTCGTGCTGGCTCTTTCCGCAGAAGGAGCAGTACAGAGTGTTTTTTTCGTTCGCCATCTAGTGGTCTCACCCGTTGTCGGAGTTCTCTGCGGTGCGGAAAACGGTTCCTTCTGCCGACGGCACCCTGCGGCATTCACAGAGAAGATTCACCCATCGGCTCTTCTGGTTAGATCAATCTCAACACGCTAGGGTACTTCAGATCAAGATTGGATTAAGCGTAGACCCCAAACCTCTATCATTTGCGGCTTGGTTATAGAGAGACGTGTTACCCATTTGACCTAGTGTAACCGATTTGCGTCAATTGTCAGGCCGGAATTCCCTTCCCGGGTTAATTTCCTGAAAGATCGAGTGTGCGCCCCAAGTGTCTATGGCGAAACGCTAATTTCCACCAGGTCTGGCTTTTGTAAAGGGGCGATGCCGGGCTTTCCACGGACCCGCAGACCGGGACGGAAGGTCCATCCCGGTTCTGATCCGGAGAAACCCATGCGCAGGGGGATCAATTGTCGGATTTCTTGAGCGAATCGGGGCCGATATCGGCATCGGTCCGCTTGTAGATCACCCGGTCGATGAGGCCGAACTCCTTCGACTGCTCTGCTGTCATGAAGTAGTCACGGTCGAGCGTCCGTTCAATCGTGTCGTAGTCCTGACTCGTATGCGTCACGTAGACCTCGTTCAGGCGCCGTTTCATCTTGATGATGTCTTCGGCGTGGCGCTCGATGTCGGAGGCCTGTCCCGAAAAGCCACCGGAAGGCTGGTGGACCATGATGCGGGCGTTGGGCAGCGCGTAGCGCATGCCCTTATCGCCGGCGCACAGCAGCAGCGAGCCCATCGAGGCGGCCTGGCCGATGCACAGCGTCGCGATCTTCGGCTTGATGAACTGCATGGTGTCGTAGATCGCCATGCCGGCCGTCACCACACCGCCGGGCGAGTTGATGTACATCGAGATCTCTTTGTCGGGGTTTTCGGCCTCGCAATAGAGAAGCTGCATGCAGATCGACGCGGCCATGTGGTCCTCGATCGGACCGGTCACGAAAATGATGCGCTCCTTGAGGAGGCGGGAGGGCAGATCGTAGCCGCGCTCGCCGCGGTTGGTCTGCTCGACGACCATCGGCCAGAAGGATGCGGTCGGGGCGAAATTTTGCTCGTGCATCGGTCAGATTTCTCCAGGTCAGCGACCGCCTATCCAGTTGGCGGCGGCGTCAATCGTTACGCAGCAGGCGCAGCGCGATGGCTGGTTCACGGTTTGCGGCACTCAGGCAACTGCCCATACATCAGATTCGGCCATCAGATCCGGGCAATTCGCTCCAACATCCGACTGGCGACGCCTGACGCCTATGCGCCTTCGGCCTGTGCCTCCAGCGCCTTCTGCAATTCTTCCTTCGTTACCTTTCGCTCCGTCGGCTTGGCCAGTTCGACGATGAAGTCGATAACCTTGTCTTCGAAGATCGGTGCGCGCAGTTCGGCCAGGGCACTCGGATTCTTCTGGTAGTATTCGTAAACGGCCTTTTCTTGGCCGGGGAACTGGCGCACCTGCTCGATGAGGGCCTTGCGCAACTCGTCCTCGCCGACCTCGATCTTGTTTTTTTCGCCGATCTCGCCGATGACGAGGCCAAGGCGGACCCGGCGTTCGGCAATGGCGCGATACTCGATCTTCGCCTCGTCTTCGGTCCGGCCTTCGTCTTCCCAGGTCTTGCCCTCGCGCTCCATGGTCTTGGTGAGCTGTGCCCAAAGGCCTTCGAATTCGCGGTCCACGAGCGACGCCGGCAGCTCGAAATCGTGCGTCTTTTCAAGCGCATCGAGAAGATCGCGCTTCAGCTTCGTGCGGGCGGCCTGGCCGAATTCGTCGGCGATGCGGCCACCAATCAGTTCCTTCAACTTGTCGATGCCTTCAAGCCCAAGCGACTTGGCAAATTCATCGTCAGGCTCGGGGCGTTTCGGCTTGGCGACAGCTTGAACCTTGGTTTCGAAGCTTGCAGCTTTGCCGCGCAGATGTTCGGCGCCGTAGTCTTCCGGGAAGGCGACTTCCACAAGGCGCTCGTCGCCGGCCTTGGCGCCGATCAGCTGCTCTTCGAAGCCGGGGATGAAGTGACCCTCTCCGAGCACGATGTCGATCCCCTCGGCCGATCCTCCTTCGAAGGCTTCGCCGTCGATTTTGCCGACGAAATCGATGGTCAGCTGGTCCTTGTCTTCGGCGGCGCGTTCAGCGTCGGCTTCATAGCCGATGTTGTTGTCGATAAGCTTCTCGATCGCGTCATCGCGATCCTTGTCCTCGACGTCGACGGACAGGCGCTCAAGGGTCAGCGTCGAAAAGTCGACGAGGTCGATCTTCGGCAGCACTTCGAAGGACATCGAATAGGACAGGTCGTCCTCGCCGCTCAAGATCCGCTCGATCTTGGCGGGATCCTCGGGCAAAGCGATATCGGGCTGGAATGCAGGGCGCTCCTCGCGCTCCTGAATCGCCTTCGCACTGGTCTCCTTGACGGCATCGTTGAGGATTTCCAGCATGACCGACTTTCCGTACACCTTCTTCAGGTGATCGACGGGCACCTTGCCCTTACGAAAGCCTTTGAGCTGGACGGTGTCCTTGATCTGGTTCAGCCGGTCCTTGAACCGCTCGTTCAACTCGACGGTGGCCACCACCACTTCGAGTTCGCGCTTCAGGCCCTCCGACGACACTTCCTTGATCTGCATAAGCCTCAACCTACTCTATCTGTTCGTTTCATTCCGTGCTCGCGTCCGTGCGAAACGGTGTATCTTTCGGTCTGCCTTGGCCAGCCTGCGCGCGACAGGCGGCGCAATGGGCGTTCGGATCGGCAAAAATGGTGCGGGCGGAGGGACTTGAACCCCCACGGCCAAGGCCACCAGAACCTAAATCTGGCGTGTCTACCAATTCCACCACGCCCGCAACCGGCCGTAATCCGGTCTGCCTCGTATCCGAAGCGGCGTGCTTATCACGATGTTTCTTCCAGCGCACCCATCTTATCGGGCCCTGCCGGCAATGGCCGACGGAGATCGGGCTCAGAAACGCGACGGCGCGTTGCGCGCCCCATATATCGGGGCTTCAGGGGCAAGATCAATGGGGTGCCGGCGTCAGGCCTTGAGAACGCAAACGGCCGGGATCGCCTAAGTGCGATCCCGGCCGTGCTGGTGTCGGCGTCAGGCCCTGCGGGGCCGGTTACTTCAGGGAAGCGTATTCGCAGCAGTTCGACGAAGAGCCGAAGTGGTAGCGCAGGCCGATCTTGAACTCGTGCGCGGCGATGTCGTCGATATCGACCTGCGGGTTAAGATAACCGGCGCTGTCGACACGGCCCGAATGGGCGCTGCCCATGTCGATATACTTGTATCCGAAGTCGAGGATGGCGCGGTCCGAGACCTGGTAGGCGACGCCGGCCATCAGCGACCAGGCAAACGAGAGCTTCTTGTCGCCTTCGATGCTGTTGGTCAGGTGGGGGTTTTCGGTGAAGTAGACGTCGTCGACCATGTGATAAGCCGCTCCCACGCCGGCGCCAACGTAGGGGACGAAACCACGGAACTGGCCGAGGTCGTAGTAGGCGTTGACCATCAGCGTGTAGCTCTTGACCGAGGTGTGGATCGGGTCTTCCAAATCCGGAGGTGCATAGCCGACCCGCTGGCCAACCAACGTGCCATCATAAATCGGCGGGACGCCCCAGACATCGCGTTCGCCGCGGAAACCGAACATGACTTCGCCGCGCAGGCCGCGCGAACCGGAGCCGCAACCGGCGCCGACTTCGGCCAGCCAGGTGTTGTCCATGGAGACTTCCTGGACTTCGCTGCCGGCGAAAGTGTGCGTGACCTCGTCATAGTCGACGATGTCATTGCCGTTCCAGTCGGCCTCGAAGACTTCATTGTGGACCGGCCAGTTCATATCGGGATCGCGCGACACCGAACCGCCGACGTCGGCGCGGATGTAGCACGGCCCGGCGCCAGCGTGGACACGCGGCATCGGCTGGTAGGTGTCCTTCAGGGAGCCGCCGAGGTCGGCTGCCATTGCCGGTGTGAAAAGGGCTGCAGCGAGTGCGACAGCCGCCGAGGCGAGCCCGGACTTCAATACGTTGGTCATAGCCTTATAATCCCTCTCAGACAGGCGCTCGCGATTCGGGAGACCTGCAGACCCTTGGTTTGCATCCTGAACGTAAGGGGGTTGGGTTAAAGGCCGGTTAAGCCGCGTTCCGAAGCGGGACACGCGACCGCCGAGCAGGATGCAAGCCGTGACTCAATGGCCACATAAGGTGATTGGCGGCGTGCCCGCCATCCGGCGGCCCGCCGATATTGCAGGGCGTCTCCCCAGCCTTTAGGTTGTCGGTCTCCAACTCGCCCGGTCACGACACCGGCGCCCCCAACCGGCACCCCCAATCGAGAGGCAACTCGTGCGAATCAAGAACAGCGTCGTCGATGCCGTCGGGCGGACACCGCTCATCAAGCTCAGGTGCGCCTCGGAAGAGACCGGCTGCACGATTCTCGGCAAGGCCGAATTCATGAACCCGGGGCAGTCGGTCAAGGACCGCGCCGCACTCTTTATCATTAACGACGCCGTCAAAAGCGGCCGGCTCAAGCCCGGCGGCACTATCGTCGAAGGGACTGCAGGAAATACCGGCATCGGCTTGACCGTCATCGCCAACGCCCTTGGCTACCGCTCGGTCATCGTCATCCCCGAGACGCAAAGCCAGGAAAAGAAGGACACTTTGCGGCTGCTTGGCGCGGAACTTGTCGAGGTCCCCGCCGTCCCCTACCGCAACCCGAACAACTACGTGAAATACTCCGCCCGCCTCGCGGAAGCGATGAACAAGACTGAGCCTGCGGGGGCGATCTGGGCCAACCAGTTCGACAACGTCGCCAACCGGCAAGCGCATATCGAGACGACGGCGGAAGAGATCTGGGCGGATACCGAAGGCAAGGTCGATGCGTTCATCTGCGCAGTCGGTTCGGGCGGGACGCTCGGCGGCGTCTCGATGGGCCTCAAGTCCAAGAACGCCGCCATCGTCATCGGCATCGCGGATCCTCCCGGGGCGGCGCTCTACAGCTACTACACCACCGGCGAACTGAAGGCGGAGGGTTCGTCCATCACCGAGGGCATCGGGCAGGGCCGCATCACCGCGAACATCGAAGGCGTCGTCGTCGACAAGGCCTACCGGATCGAGGACGCCGACGCGGTGGCGCGGACTTTCCAGCTGTTGAGCGAGGAAGGCCTGTGCATGGGACCATCCTCGGGGGTGAACGTCGAAGGAGCCGTTCGCCTTGCCAGGGACCTTGGACCCGGCAAGACCATCGTGACCATTCTTTGCGACTACGGTACGCGCTATCAGTCGAAACTGTTCAACCCCGACTTCCTGCGCGAAAAGGGGCTGCCGACACCGGCCTGGCTCGATGGGCCGCAACGCAGCGTGCCCAAGGTATTTGCCGAGGCCAGCTGATCATTTGATACCGAGACGCCCGAAAAAGACAGCCCCCGGAGGACATTCATCGTGACAACGACCGGCCGCGACGTGCTTGTCGAGACTGACTGGCTTGCCGAGCATCTCTCGGTTCCCGACCTCGTCGTTCTCGATGCCTCCTGGCATTTGCCGACGCAGAACCGCTCCGGCCGCAAGGAGTTCCTGGCCGAGCACATCCCGGGTGCGCAATTCTTCGATCTCGACGAACTCTCCGACGAAAAGAGCGACCTGCCGCACATGCTGCCCTCAACGGTCAAATTCGCCAGCCGCATGAAGGAGATGGGGATCGGCGATGGCGTGCGGCTCGTCGTCTACGATTCCATGGGCATCTATTCGGCCGCGCGCTGCTGGTGGACGTTCCGCGTCATGGGCCATCGAGACGTCGCCGTACTCAATGGCGGGTTGCGGAAATGGAAGGCGGAGGGCCGGCCGCTCGAAGACGGACCGGCCCGCGCACGGGCGCAGCTCCACTTCACGCCGCGGGTGAACGCGGCACTCGTCGCCGATCTCGACGACATCAAGAGCTATGTCGAACACGGCGGAGCACAGATCGTCGATGCGCGCCCGGCACCGCGATTTCTTGGCGACGAAGCCGAACCGAGACCCGGGCTGCTGATGGGCCACATGCCCGGGGCCAAGAACCTGCCCTATTCGCGCCTAGTCAATCGCGACGGCACGCTCAGGTCGGCCGACGAGATCAAGTCGGCGGCGGCGGCAGCAGGGATCGACATCGGCGCCCCGATTGCCAACACCTGCGGCTCCGGCGTCACGGCAGCAATCGTGGCGCTGGCACTCGCCGCGGTCGGTCGGCCCGACACAAGCGTCTATGACGGCAGCTGGGCGGAGTGGGGCCGTGCAGATCTCGGCCTGCCTGTCGAGCAAGGCTGAGCCGCGCCATCGCGACATCCGCGGCCCGGCGACTTCCCAACTGAGCAAGGCGCGCCGGACAGCGTCGGCCGCGATCATTCCCAGGGGTAGGCCGGGCGTTTGTCGGGCGGCGTCGGCTCCAGGTCCTCATCGGACTTGCCGGCGGCGGCCGGATCGAGACGCCGCACCAGGAGGTAGAGTTCGCGGGTCAGTTCCATGCGATTGGCGCGGTTGGGAATCGCACTGAACGGCGTTACCTCGCCGACGTGCACGTTGAACGTCGATCCCGGCATGTTGCGGAATTCCGAAACCAGCAGCGACAGGCGCAGCGTCAGCGACACCCGGCTGACCGCGTGGAATAGCACGCTGTTCTGGCCCTCGAAGAACACAGGCAGCACGGACGCCTCGGCCAGTTGAACAAGGCGGGCGGTGAAGGTCTTCCAGGGCAACTCCTCGGCCTTGCCGAACGGGTTGTGGGCGGTCGCGACGCCACCTGCAGGGAAGACGATTATCGTCACGCCTTCCTTCAGCAGGCGGCGGGCCTCCGCCCGGGACCGAAGGTTCATCTCCACGGCTTCACGGCTTTCGGAAAAGTCGATCGGCAGGGCGTAGGGCCGCACTTCGGGGACACGCAGAAGGTCGTTGTTGATCAGCACGCGGTAGGGCCGGCCCAATTCTTCGGCGAGCGACAGAGCGGCAACGCCATCGCCAATACCGAAGGGGTGATTGGCGATCATGACCAGGGGGTGGCCGGGGGGAAGCTTCGGCGGCCACGCGCCGTTTGCGCGGATGTCGAGGTTGACGTCGATAAGGTCGAGGCCATCGCGCATCATGCTTGGCGACTTGCCGACGAAGTCGCGGCGCCATTGCTGATAGTAGGGAAGGATTTTGCGGCGGCCGGATATGTCTTCGATGGTAGCGATCAGCCACCTCTTCCACGCAGGGTCCGTGGGCGTCACGTAGCTGAGTTCTCGCATACTTGGTGGAGGCCCCGTAGCCCTGTTGACGGCAGCGGTTCTGCAGTTTCCCTGATCAGTTAGGTCGTGATCGCCCGTATGAAAATAGCGCAACGGCAACACGGTCGAGAGAATTTCTTGTAAGCGGGACGAAACTGTTCGCAGCGCGCGGATGGTAGCCTTCGACTTGTAGCCACCCATTACCGGCTCGACGTCCGGGCTTTTCCCCGGTTACTCCGGCAGGGGGATGAATTCCTTGCCGTCCCCGGGCACCGTATCGAAGCGGCCCTGTCGCCAATCCTCCTTGGCGGCCGCAATCCGATCCTTGGAGGACGAGACGAAATTCCACCAGATATGACGGGGGCCGTCCATCGGCTCACCGCCCAGTACGACGAGGCGCGTATTGGAATTCGCAAGGATCGAAATACGGTCGCCTGGATTGAAGACCAGCAGCCGGCCGCTGTCGTAGGTATCGCCCGCAATATCGATCTGACCCGAGGCGACATAGACAGCCCGCTCCTCGTAATCGGATTCAAGGGGCAGCACGGCGCCGGGAGCCAACACGGCTTCGGCGTAGAACGAAGGATGCGGAAATGATGCCGGCGACGACTGCCCGAACATGTCGCCCAATACGAGACGGACCGTCTTGCCCTCGCCTTCGATACGGGGCAGGTCGCCGGCCTTGTAGTGGGCGAAACTGGGCCCGGTCTCTTCATGGGATTCGGGCAAGGCCGCCCAGGTCTGGATGCCGAACAGGCGGCTTTGCCGTTGTCGCTCCATTTCGCCGGTGCGTTCCGAATGGACGATGCCGCGGCCCGCACTCATCAAGTTGAGTTCGCCTGGACGGATGGCCTGCTCTGTGCCGAGGCTGTCGCGATGCATGATTTCGCCGTCGAACAGGTAGGTGAGCGTGGCGAGCCCGATATGCGGGTGCGGACGAACATCGATGCCTTCACCGAGGAGAAACTCGGATGGGCCCATCTGATCGAAAAAGATGAATGGACCGACCATCTGCCGGCCTGCCGCGGGAAGCGCCCGGCGGACTTCGAAGCCACCTAGATCGCGTGCTCTCGGTACTATGACCTCGGCGATAAGATCGACCGACGTGGCGTCGCCGAACTTAGGATCGTCGGGAACGACCTCTTTGGGATCATCGCACGGCTGCCAGCTCATGGCGTGTCTCCTTCCAGGGCGGTTGCAGAGTGCTTCGAGCACTCCGGTCTGTCAATCAAGAGCGGCCGCGCATGTCCCGTTTCAAGCCGCATCGCGGGGGGCTGCGATCGTTCCAGTGCCACGCAGCAGCGCCCGCGCGCCTTCACTTATCGCGGCAAATTCAGCGGCCGCGGCCGGACTGAGAGCGCGGGCCCGCAAATATCCGTGGGCGAGCTTTTGCGCACAGCGGTATTCGACGCGGACGCCGGCAGCTCGTAGCCGTTCGGCATAAACAGCGCCGTCATCGCGGCAGGGATCGTAGTTCGCGGTGGCGATGAAGGCCGGCGGCAATCCGGCGAAGTCGTCGGCTTCGAGCGGCGCGGCGCGCGGATCGCCGGCTTTGGCGCCGTGGCCCGTGTAGAGCCGCCAGAAATACGCCAGGCTGGCGGCGGTCAGCATCGGCGCGTCGGCCTGCTCGACATACGAGGGGAGGTCGGCGGCGGCGGTCAGCGCGGGGTAGATGAGCAACTGACCGGCCGGCATCCGCATGCGATTGCGGCGGGCCTCCTGGCATACGGCGACGGCAAGGGCAGCGCCGGCGCTGTCGCCGGCCAGAATGGTACGGTGCGGATCAATTCCCAGCGCCCCCGACCTCTTGACGACGTGTGCCCACACGCCAAATGCGTCCTCGAAGGCGGCCGGAAACGGGTGCTCGGGTGCGAGGCGGTAGTCGACACTGATTGCTATCGCCGAACTTGCCAGCGCCAGTTCCGCGACCACGCAGTCGTGGCTTTCGATGGAGCCCAGGGCGAAACCGCCGCCGTGGAAGTAGATCAGCGCGGGTGCGGGTTCGTCGGTCCGCTCGAGCGGCTCGTAGATGCGCACGCGAACTGGATTTGCCGCACCCGCTGGCAGCAACTCGTCGCGCACGCGGACACCTGATGGTCGGTGGCGGGAATAACGGCGCGCCACTTGATCGTAGGTGCGGCGCAAGTCGGCTATCGTTTGCCCATCCGGGAGGCCGGCGTAGACGGCTTCGACCTCTGCGATGAAGCGGCGCATCCCGGTGCAGAGGTCGAGTTCTGCCCAAAGCGGAGGGCTTCGATTCTGAGAGTGACTATCGTTGAGCATCATGGTGCCGCCCCGAGGACGTAATCGAGTGAAACGCGCATGTCACGGCGGGCCCGCGGGTACCATTGGGGATCTCGGTCATCATCAGACGGTCGTGTCATCGGACCCCTTTTGGTTTTGCATTCGTATGCCCGGACCGGCTGGAGGGAATGCACGTCGCAGATGTGCGACCCGGCGCCGTGTTCGAGAACCGATTACTCGGACAGGCCCGTAATGTTCCGTCCCGGCCACCTGGTCGACGCAGCTTCACTCCCGGGGCACCAGCCAAATTGCTGTTGGCGTTGTAGATTCACAGCTATTCGACGACCTTCGCCGGCGATCGAGCGGCTGTGAATCTGGAACATTAGTTCAAAGAAATCCGCTCAGGCACAAGGTCTTGCGACCCAATCATTTCGACCTACGCCTTGAGAACTATTGTCAACACCTGGGCTGCGCCCATGGGCGTCCGGACGCTTGCGACTTGGTTCCAGCCGCCTCGGCCAGGGGTTCGTCTGCGAGCCGAATGTCGCCACAAGAAATCCCGTCGTCGAGATCGACCGGATCCAGCATGCCGGAGGCAGGGCCGCCAGCGGAGTGCCGCATCGCGATCCTGCATCGCAGCGGTGCGGCATTCTTATAGATTTCACAGGCAACGGTTGAGATATTCCGCAATTGAGGTATAAGACACCAACTCCCGATCCAAGTTATGAGTGTGATGCGCTCGATGCGAGCGTGTCCTTCCACAGCCATGACCCCCGACCGACCCGACAGAATTCATCGCGAATTCTTCTGAGTATCCAGATGTATACTCATTGAAAACTATTAAATCCGCCAAGTATAGGGTGCTCATGATCGCCTAATACTTGTACGGATGCGCGGATAAACCGGAGCAGAAGATGACCAACGCAATGCTTAAAAGACCCCGACAAGACTATGGTGACGACCCTCTCGCCGTGAGGGACACCAGTCACTACCAGAAGGAATACATTGAGTCGTTCGTCGACAAATGGGATGCACTGATCGACTGGGAGCGCCGCGCCAAGTCCGAAGGGGAGTTCTTTATCGAAACGTTGCGCCAGCACGGCGCCAAGAAGGTGCTCGACGTGGCGACCGGGACCGGCTTTCACTCGGTCATGCTGGCGAAAGCCGGCTTCGAAGTGACCAGCGTCGACGGAAGCACGGAGATGCTCACCAAGGCGTTCGAGAATGCAAACAGGCGCGGCCACATGCTTCGCACCATCCACTCGGACTGGCGCTGGCTCAACCGGCAAGTCCACGACCTCTACGACGCGGTCATCTGCCTGGGCAATTCCTTTACCCATCTCCACAATGAAAACGACCGGCGCAAGTCGCTGGCCGAGTTTTACGCAACGCTGCGCCATGACGGCATCCTGATTCTCGACCAGCGCAACTATGATGCGCTGCTCGATCATCAGGTCGAACCGACGCACAATTTCTACTATTGCGGAGAAGACGTGAGGGCGTTTCCGGAGCACATCGACGATACCCTGGCGCGCTTCTGCTACGAGTTCACGGACGGCGCGCAGTTCCATCTCAACATGTTTCCGCTGCGAAAGGCCTACGTGACGCGGCTCATGAGGGAAGTCGGATTCCAGAAGGTGACGACCTACGGGGACTTCCAGGAAACGTTTCGCGACAAGGAACCGGATTTCTTCATCCACGTCGCCGAGAAATCGTATGTTGAACAAGAGGACGAGGCGTCTTGAGCGAGCGTTATTCGGATGTCGTGCAGACCGCGCGCGACTACTACAACAGCGAAGATGCGGATAACTTCTACCTCGAGATCTGGGGTGGGGAGGACATCCACATCGGCCTCTACGCCAGTGAGCGCGAGGATATCGCAACCGCCAGCCGGCGCACGGTCGAGAGGCTGGCCGACCGGCTGCCCAAGCTGGCGGAGGGTTCGCGCGTTCTCGACATCGGATCGGGATACGGCGGGGCGGCGCGTTATCTGGCCAGCCGGTTCGGCTCTAACGTCGTAGCGCTCAATCTTGCCGAAAAGGAAAACGCGCGGAACCGCGAACTCTGCGCGGTCGCCGGCCTTGCCCACCTCGTCGAGGTCGTCGATGGATCGTTCGAACAGATTCCTTTGAAAGACGCATCCGTCGATGCGGTCTGGTCGCAGGATGCGATCCTGCACTCGGGCCGGCGCGAACAGGTCATCGCGGAAGTCGCCAGGGTGCTGAAGCCGGGCGGCGACTTCGTGTTCACCGATCCGATGGAAAGCGGCAACTGCGGACGCGCCGACCTCATGCCGGTGCTGGAACGGATTCACCTCGAGTCGCTTGGCTCGCCTGAGTTCTACCATACCGTCGCGCACGAGAACGGGCTCGAACTCGTCGCGTGGGAGGAGAAGACGCCGCAGCTCATCCGTCATTACCGCCGCGTTCGCGAAGAGCTTTTCGCCCAGCGCGCCAACCTCAAGGGCAAGGTCAGCGAGGACTATATCGACCGGATGCTGACGGGGCTCGGCAACTGGGTGACGGCCGGCGAGAAGGGATGCCTTGCGTGGGGCTTTTTGCATTTCAGGAAGACGTGAGCGCTTTCCCCACTTGTCATCCTTGGCCTCGACCCGAGGACCCAACCATCAGCGAGTGCCGCTCGGAGTTGGTGATGGTTGCCAGCCCCGCAATCACCATTCAACGGCGCCCCTGGCGAACCATGGGTCCCGGGGACAAGCCCCGGGATGACGGTGGAGGGTCTTGCGCTCGGGGCATGTTAGTTCGGCGTACCCGGGCAGCCTTGCACGCCGGCTTCCTGCATTTCATGTTGCGGCTTCACAGCCCGTGTCGCGCTTAGCATACATCCAATTTGGGGAAATTTGGTAGGCGGGGCGGGTATCGAACCCGCGACCCTCTGATTAAAAGTCAGATGCTCTACCACTGAGCTACCCGCCCACACGGCCGTCAACGACGGCTCCTTCACGCTTGCGCAAGCGCGAGGGAGCGGTCTTCTAGCGCGGTCTGCCGCATAGGGCAAGGCGGGTTGCCACTTTATCTCGGGGTAGCTTCAGGTTAGCTAACACATCCGGTCTGGTTGCCAAATATCGCTGCGGCCAGTCATCTCTACCAATGCCGCGCAGGCACGCGGTGTTGCCTTCCGCCGTTCCGACTTGAGCGCGTTTTGAGCCCTTCCGCCGGCCCTGGAGTTTTGGGTCCTGGCCTGAGCGTGGAACCTTATGACCCAACCGCCGGACGTTTTCCCGAGCCCGCCAACGCCGCTCGCGCCAGCGGGGGATGCCGCCAGGGCCATCGGTCTGATGATCGTGGCGGTGCTGCTGTTCTCGTGCCTCGATGCGGCAGCCAAATACCTGACGACGCGCGGCGGTGTGCCGGTCGCCCAGGTGATCTGGGTCCGCTTCATCGTACAGTTCGTGCTGCTGATGGTGATGGTGCCGGCGCTTGGCGTGCTGAGCCTGAAATCAATGTTTCGCACCAAGAAGCTCGGCTGGCAGCTGGTCCGCTCGGCGATGATGGCCTTGACCACGGCTTTCAACTTCCTCGCCCTGCAATACCTGAGGCTCGACCAGACCATTACCATCATGTTCCTGACGCCGCTGATCGTGGCGCTGGCGGCCGGGCCGCTGCTCGGCGAATGGGTCGGCATGCGCCGGCTCGTCGCCATCCTCGTCGGATTTGCAGGGATCCTGATCGTCGTCAGGCCGGGCCTTGCCGCCGTGCATCCGGCCATTTTGCTGTCGTTTGCGTCGATGGCTGCCTACGTCGCCTTCGCGCTGATCACACGGCATATCGCGTCTTTCGACCCGCCGCTGGTGACGCTTTTCTTCTCGATGTTCGCTGGCGTGCTCCTCGGCTTTCCATTCGCGGCGGCGACGTGGCAATGGGACTTCGGGGCGCCGGTGTGGGCGCTGCTGTTGACCCTTGGCATTCTCGGCGGGGCGGGACACTACCTTTTCATTCTGGCCTACCGGCTGGCGCCGGCGGGCATCATCACGCCATTCATCTACCTCCAGATCGTCAGCATGTCGGCGCTCGGATACGTGATCTTCGGCGACATTCCGGATATCTGGACGGCCATCGGCTCGACGGTCATCGTCGCCTCCGGGATCTACCTCTTCTACCGCGAGCAGGCGGTGAAGGGCGGGGCTTAGAACGCCGCCCAATTTGTTCACACGCTTCTCCCCAGATCACCGCTGACCGGCGATCCGGCCGGTCATATTCGTACCGGCCTCGAACCAGTCGAGGGCGCTATCGGCCCAATCGGCGGGGATCGAATGGCCGCCGGGGTGCAGGATCAGGCGTAACTCGGAGTCGGGCGCGCAGGTCTCCCACGAGCGCAGCCAGCGATCGCCGCTGGTCAGGCGCTTCTCCGCGGGGCGGGAGGCGCACAGGTTGGTATCCCGCCAGATGCCGAGTCCGGCGAAGATGTTGCCCTGGACGAGTCCGCTGTTGCCGAGCGGGCGACCTTCCAGCGGGACGGTGGCATCGCCCCAGCCGTGCGTGTGGAACAGTCGGACCGGTCCCTTGCACGAACCCGGCAACGGATCCCAGAAGCCGCCGGCGACGGGGGCGTATGCGGCGAACGCCTGCGGATTTTCACAGGCGATGTTCCAGACCATCGAACCGCCGCGCGAGAACCCCGTCAGCAACACCCTGTCGCGGTCCAGCGGCATGCGCTTTTCGAGATCGCCCAGCACGTCGTTGAGGAAGGCCCGTTCATCGCGACGGGGGGGCTGCCCATCGCGCACCGACCAGTCGCGTTTGCCGGAACCCGCATGCAACGCATTCGGCGCGACAAACAGGTAGCCTCGGGCGGTAACGGGTGCAACCGAGTTTACATCCTGCAATGCGGCTTTCCCCGAACTCGCCCATCCATGCAGCATGATGACGACGGGATAGCCACGCGAACCGGGCGGCACGGACGGAGCGGCGAAATGGTACTCGCCGTTCGCAATTGCGCAGGGCGCGAGCGAACTGCCGCAATCGCTTTCGGCCAGGGCGATGGGCGCGTTCGATGCCGACAGCAGAACCGTCTTGGCGATGAGGACCAGTCGGGGCCATCGCATCAACTTTCCCGGCGCGGGCATCGGCATCTCCGTTGGCGTTCGTCAATCGCTTGCGATAAACCACGGCCCGCCGGCTCTGTCAGATCACGAGTTGTTTGGGCCGCTCAAATCCAGCCCATCAACTCGCGGCGAACGATCGCCTCGATGACGTCGTTGCCGAGATCGCTGTCGTTGAGGGCGGGAACGTAGGAGAATTTCTCGCCGCCGTTATGTTCGAAAATCTCGCGGTTCTCGCCTTCGAGCTCTTCGAGCGTCTCAAGGCAATCCGCTGAAAAGCCGGGAGCGACGAGCGTCAGTTTCCTGACACCTTCCTTGGCGAGACGCTCGACCGTGTGATCGGTGTAGGGCTGCAGCCAGGGATCGTTGCCAAAGCGCGACTGGAACGTCGTCAGCCAGTCATCCTTGGGATAGCCGAGGCGTTCGCGGACAAGTCGCGAGGTCTTCTGGCACTGGCAGTGGTAGGGGTCACCCTTGTCGAGATATGCCTGCGGCATGCCGTGGAAGGTCGCGATCAGCTTCTCGGGCTTGAAGTCGAGACCGGCTAGATGACGTTCGATCGATCTGGCGATGGCACCTATGTAGGCGGGATCGTCGTGATAGCGCGGTGCAACGCGGACGGCCGGCTGCCAGCGCATCTTCATCAGCGCGCGAAACGCCTGGTCGCAGGCTGTCGCTGAAGTGGCGGCGGCATACTGGGGATAGAGCGGGAGCAGCAGGATCTTCTCGCAACCCTGCTCCTGGAGATAATTGAGGCGGCTTTCGGTCGAGGGGTTGGCGTAGCGCATGGCCCAGTCGACGATGATTTCGGGGTGACTTCCCAGCCGTTCGGCCAGAGCACTCGCCTGATTGCGGGTGATCGTCTTCAGCGGGCCTTCGTCGCGTTCCTTGTTCCAGATGGTCTCGTAGTCCTTGCCCTTGCGCGAGGGGCGCGTCGTCAGAATGACGAGGTTAAGGAGCGGCCACCAGATCCAGCGCGGCACTTCGATGACGCGGCGGTCGGAGAGAAATTCGTGTAGATAGCGGCGCATCGGCCAATACGATGTGCCGTCAGGGGTGCCGAGGTTGAGCAGCAAGACCCCGATCCGGCGATACTTCACGTCCGGGTGGTCGGCAGGCCAAGTCGATGTATCTGCCTTGAATCCGCTGGCCCGGGTCATTTCATTCATCATCGGCCCTTGCTTTCTGCCTAATCCTGCTGAAGCCTAACGCGCAAGGCAACTTAGCGGATCAAAGCGGGCTGCGCGACCCCGGCGAACCGGCGGGCCGGCGCATGGGCCGGCGTTTCCCGAAAGCCTGCCTAATCCGAAACCTGACAGGACGGCGATCCAAATGACGAAAAAGAGCGGCGGCGGTGGCCGCGTTCAAGGTCCCGGCGGCGGCCAGCGCCAGTTGCATACCCGCGTCAAGACCGCGCGGCGGCGCACCGCCTCGTCGGCGCGCTGGCTGCAGCGGCAGTTGAACGATCCCTACGTCGCGGCCGCCAAGCGGGAGGGAATGCGCTCGCGCGCCGCCTACAAGCTGACCGAGATCGACGACAAGCACGGCATCCTGAAACCCGGCCAGGTCGTGATCGACCTTGGCGCGGCTCCCGGTGGCTGGAGCCAGATTGCGGCCGAGCGCGTGAAATCCGTCGACGGCGTCGGCTACGGCAGAGGCCAGGTCGTGGCGATCGACTATCTCGGCGTCGATGCACTGCCCGGCGTCGAGATCCTGCAGATGGATTTCACCGACGATGATGCCGAAGCCCGATTGAAGGAACTGATCCGCGGTGGCAAGGCTGACGTGGTTTTGTCGGACATGGCCGCCCCCACGGTCGGGCACACGCGCACCGACCACCTGCGCATCATGGGACTTGCCGAATTGGCCGCCGACTTTGCCATCGAGGTGCTGAACGAGGGCGGCGTGTTCCTGTGCAAGGTTTTCCAGGGCGGTGCCGAGCGCGAGTTGCTCGACGTTCTGAAGAAGAGCTTCAAGACTGTGAAACACGTCAAGCCGCCGGCCAGCCGCGCCGACTCGGCGGAGTTGTACGTCCTTGCAACGGGGTTCCGAGGTGGTGCGAGCGACGAAGAGTATAGCGGCTGATGCAGGCCGGAGTTAACGAAAACGGTGAATTCTAAATTTCACGGCCGTTCGGCTGCGCGATTGAAACCGATACCGTCATCCACGCGCCATCGAGGCCGCCGCCGAATGCGCGCTCGAGCACCCACCGGTACCGGAGAACCAGCCCCGTCGCGCTGGTCACATCGACGTCGAAGGCAGCGGCCATGCCGGTGCGCTCCAGCGGCTTGATCGCGTGCGAGCTATGATTGATGAGGGCGTTGTAGAAGGGCCCCTTCATCATCACGGCGAAGTTGTCGTAAGGGCCGGTCATGCGGCGGTTAACGGGATGGGCGAACTCCCACACCTGGCGGATGCCGGCGTTGCGTGAAGGCGTATCGTTCGCCTGAAGCGCATCGAGTTGCGTGCGAACCACGTCTTCCGGCGACATCTTCGCGTCGGGCTGGATCAAATCCTGTGCCAGCACGACCGAGGCCAGGGCGACCCAGGCCATGACGAAAACGGACAGGATCGAAGGTCTCATGGCCAGTCCTTGCGGTTGGTTCTGTCAGCTTCAACGCAGATGGCGCCAAGCCGGATCAGTCCGCACCTACCCCTCCTTCTTCAGCATGGCATCAATGCTCCAGGGGCCGGGACCGGCGAACACGAGATAGAGGAAAATGAAGCAGTAAAGGATGGCTGCATCGCCACCGTTGTTCGTTGGAAAGACGTCGCGCGGCGCGTGCGCCATCCAATAGGCAACAGCCATTGTACCGGACGCCAGGAACGCGGCTGGCCGCGTCATGAACCCGACCAGGATTGCAAGCCCGCTCACGATCTCGATCACACCTGCCGTCCAAGGCAGCGAGAAGGCCTCGACGGCGCGTGTCGGTGCCGGTACCCCGATGAGCTTCTGCGTCCCGTGCAGAAGAAAAATCAGTCCGGTTACGATCCGCAGCACACTCAAAACGCGCGGCTGCCATGTGGTCAGACTATCCATCGTTCTACCCCGTTCGCTTTGCTAAGCCGTCGCCTGAAGCGTTTGACAGGCGCCATGAGTTCCTTAATGGCATCTTCAATGGCGTGCAAACGCCGCGTGAAGACAGAAGCCACGGCTGGACACCATGAAGGGAACTTTACTTACGGCGATTACGTCTCATTCGTCGAACGGCCCAGAACGTTCGCCGGCCCCGCGCATCCGGCACGATGGTCAGTCGACCTCGTCGATCGAGGGGAACTCGATTGTCCCCGCTACGAGCCCGCGCAGCATGCGGCATCCATTGCCCGGCGCCGAGAAGTGATCATAGGCCATCGCACCGAAGCGGGCCGGAGCCAACATAAGCACGATGTCGACGAAGTGGCTCAGGTCGGATGGGAGCGGACGAGAAATCGACTTGAGGAAATTCTTGCGGACTGCCGGTGGCATCGAGTCGATCTGGGCGGCGTAAGCGACGTACTCATGTGTGGCATGAGAGTAGCTATGATCTCTTGTGAGCTTCCGGAAGACGTAATGCGCAGCCTCGTGGGCAACGATGCTTCCATAGAATTGCTCGACCGGCGGAGCGCGATATTCCGCCACCTCGCCCGCCATCGCGGTGCACCGCTTCAGGTTGACGATCCGGACCGTCTCCGTGCTGGCGTCATAGCTGCCGAACACATCGACACCGCAGACATCGAGTGCGCCAGCCACAACTTCGATGCGTATCCGGCCCGAAGATTTCAACTTGCATCGCCGAAAGAACTCGACGCTTCGCTGAGCCGCCCTGCAGATCAAGGCCTTCTCGTCGGGCGCTGCGCCTGTAACGTCGACGGCGACAGCTTCACACGGGGCGGCTGGCGGCGTGCTGCGCGAGGTGGATACCGCACCGGCTTCCACCGCGCCTGCGGGTCGACTGAGCGCGCCGCTCCAAACGGCCAAAGAGACGAGGACAATGCCGGCCGACAAAAAGCTTCTGTTTTCTCTGCATGAGTGCATCGTCCACAAACCACGCCATGTTCACTCGTGGAACCATGATGCATATCAAGATGGCGATTGAAAATTGCCGTGGCGAGCGAACCCTAAAGCGTGCCGCCGTCTGCGTGGAGGCGGGCCTTGGTTTCCTCCGCCCAATCTGAAAAGCGGCCATCGGCAATGGCTTCGCGCATCGCCGCCATCAGGTCCTGGTAGAAGGCAACGTTGATCCACGACACCATCATGGAGCCCAGCATCTCACCCGATTTGATCAGGTGGTGGAGGTAGGCCCGGGAATAGTCGCGGGCGACCGAGCACGAGCTGCTCGGGTCGAGCGGGGCGGGGTCGTCGGCGTGGCAGGCGTTCTTGAGGTTGATGCGCCCAGCCCAGGTGAAGGCGAGGCCATGCCTGCCGTTCCTCGTCGGCATCACGCAATCGAACATGTCGATGCCGCGCGACACCGCTTCGATCAGATCGTGCGGGGTGCCGACGCCCATCAGATAGCGGGGCTTGTCTCGCGGCAGCAGCGGCACGGTTGCATCGAGAGTGCGCAGCATGGCCTCCTGGCCCTCGCCGACCGCAAGCCCGCCGATGGCGTAGCCGGGGAAATCCATCGCGACGAGCGCCTCGGCGGACTCGCGGCGCAGGCCTTCGTCGATCCCGCCCTGGACGATGGCAAACAGCGCCTGACCGTGGCTGGCGCGCCCGTTCGCCTGCTGGGTTTCGAACGCGCGCTTCGAACGTTCGCCCCAGCGCAGCGACAATTCCATGGCGCGGCGGACTTCGCTCCTTTCGGCGGGAAGCTCGATGCACTCGTCGAGTTGCATCTGGATGTCGGCGCCGAGCAGGCACTGGATCTCAACCGAACGCTCGGGGCTCAGCATATGATGCGAACCGTCGATGTGGGAGGAGAACGCCGCCCCCGCCTCGGTGATCTTGCGCTTGGCGGCAAGGCTCATGACCTGGAAGCCGCCGGAGTCGGTGAGGATCGGCTTGTCCCAGCGCATGAACTTGTGCAGGCCGCCAAGGCGGGCGATGCGCTCGGCGCCGGGGCGCAGCATGAGGTGATAGGTGTTACCGAGGATGATGTCGGCACCCGTCTCACGCACCTGCTCGACGTACATCGCCTTCACGGTTGCCGCCGTGCCGACCGGCATGAAAGCCGGCGTGCGGATGTTGCCGCGCGGCGTGCGGATGGTCCCAAGGCGCGCCTGGCGATCAATCTTCATCAGCTCGAAGCTGAACGGCCGGTGCGGCAGCGGCGCGTGGACGCTCGGGAAAGGCGGGTCCTGGTCGCGGACTGGCTCTGGGTCTTGTTCTGAGTCTTGTTCTGGGGATTGGTTCATGGTCGGCGGTTTATCCGACCTGACCGGCCAGCCTGTCAACGCCGCAATCTAAGGCCGACGCGGACTTCGTCGCTTTCGTAGTCGCTGCCCTGGAAATCGGAACGGAAGACGGTGTGCTGGTAACGGGTGAAGGCCACCATCTCGCGGCTCATGAAATATTCAAGACCGAGCGAGTACACGAACTCGCTTTCCTCGACGTCGATGCCTGCGTAATCGCGCCGCGTAAACTCGAACCCGGTACTGGCGACCAGATTTGTGCGGAACGCGTGGCGGGCTTCGAGGCCAACCCGCTGCTCAAGGGCGGCGCCGGAGTTTGCCGTCTGCGTCACCGACGAGATGTCGGAGGCGGCGGTGAACAGCAGTGATGTGAGCCCGGTCACCCGCCAGGCGAGATTGGCATCGACGATGAGCCCGCTGGCGTCCGCAAGGCGGCGATCATCGAGGTCCTGGGCACCGCGCCCAAGGCTGACTTCACCGCGCAGGATTTCGCTGGTCTGGCCGAACGAGACGCCGGCGCGGACGCGGCTGCCTTCTGAATCGCGGCGGCGGTTATCGGCGGTGGAAGCGGCTTCGAACGCGCGCTTGTTGCCCTCGACTTCGGCGAACACGCCGAGGGTCGGCTTCAGTTCCCATGATGCGCGGATGGCGGCGCGGCGCTCGGTGACGTCGCGGTCATTGATGCCGGGGCCGGGCAGGCCGGTGACAAGGTCGAGGGTCTGGGTTTCGCTATAGTTGGAATCGGCGACGGCCCCGCGCAGCTGGACCGACAAGCGGTTGAAGCGCTGATTGAGGGCGGTGGAAGCTTCGTCGCTGATGACCGTTGCGCGCGGACCAACGCTGGCTGCGTCAATCGCGCCGCGGCTTTCCTGGCTGCGCTGCCGGCGGACGGCGGCCTGCATGTTGGTGCGCCGGGTCACATCTATGCGGCCGCGCGATTCAACCGTGAAGCCGCGGTCATTCTCGGTACCGAACTTGCGGTAGTTGGACAGGTCGCCCGCCGCCTGGAATTCGAGGGCGTGGTTGGACCAGTTCGAGACGAGCCGCACGTTGGGGAGGAGTTCGCCCGCGATATCGGCTTGTCCGTCGGCGCTGGTGAAGACGTTCGAATAGCGAGCCGCGGCGATCTCGACCTCGGGAAACAGCACGAACGAGCCGATGCGGATGCCGACGGGATCGTAGGGATCGAGGGCTGCAAAGCGGGCGGGCCTGCGGTTTTGTGCGGGGTCGAAGGGTTCGATCTCCTCGACCTGGAACAAAAGCGGATTGTCGCCATCGATGGGCGGCACCGGATCGGCGGCGAAGCTGAATTCGCTGCGCTCGGATTCGGGTCGCTGATCGGAGGTCGCGGGATCGGTTCCGGCGGCGTCTTCTGGAGGCGGTTCGTCGGCGGCGAATAAGCCGTCGCGCAGATCATCAGGCGGTTCCGCGAGGGCGAGATCGCCATCCTCTGGAACGGTAGCGAGCGGCGGAGCAGCGGTGGAAACGTCGACATTTCCCGTGCGCAGCACGCCTGGGGCGATAATCTGGCCGTCACGATCCGCCGTCAGCGGGGTATCGGGTCCATTCAAAAGCGTTTGCGCGTGGAGCGGGCCTGGACATAGAAGAGCGGCCACGAGCGCCAGGCACGCACTATGGTTCAGCCGATTCGCGCTTTTGCGAATTGCCACGTCCGTCTGTCCTCGTCACTTTATCCAACGCGAAAAAACGTTAGGTGACCCGGGTTAACCAGACGTTTACATCTGTAACGCGATGGCACAGCGGGCGGGCTATCGTCACGAAGCACTATCCCCTGCGCAACCGGCGGGCACCGTTTCCCCGGTCGGCAGTATTTGCTAGACAGACGGGATCCCGGCGGATTCGACCGGGAAATTCGCGGCGCGTTACTTTCGCGCCGGCTCGGGGGAACGAATGGCCGAACGCAGGGCGAACTTGAGATCGAGCGAAGGCAAGGCCGCCGTCAAGACCGGCGCCGTTGCCGCCAAGGCGGTCAGGGGCAAGCCCGCAAAGGCCGGGGGCAAGAAGAAACTATTGAAGAACGCCTCCATCGAGGCGGCGCAGCGCACGCTGAAGCTCGAAAGCGCCGGGTTGAGCGAGCTTCACGAGGCGCTTGCCGACGGGCTCGGCAGCCCGTTCGCGCTGGCTATCGAAACGATTGCCAAGGCACGCGGCCGGGTCATCGTCAGCGGCATCGGCAAAAGCGGACATATCGGCCAGAAGATCGCGGCGACGTTCGCTTCGACGGGCACACCGGCGTTTTTCGTTCACCCTAGCGAAGCCTCGCACGGCGACCTTGGCATGATCACGCGCGAGGACGTGATCCTCGCCATCTCGTGGTCGGGTGAATCGGTTGAACTTTCCAACATCATCGCCTTCTCCCGCCGCTTCAAGGTGCCATTGATCGCGATCACCTCGCGCCGCAAGTCGACGCTCGGTTCGCAGGCCGATGTCTGCCTCGAACTGCCGCGCGCCAAGGAGGCCTGTCCGCACGGGCTCGCGCCGACGACTTCAACGACGATGCAGCTGGCCATCGGCGACTGCCTTGCCATTGCGCTGCTTGAAACGAAGGGCTTCACGGCGCACGACTTCAAGGTGTTTCATCCCGGCGGGTCGCTGGGGGCGTCGCTCAAACACGTCGGCGACCTCATGCACTCCGGGGCGGACATGCCGATTGCCCGCGACGACGTCGATATGACATCGGCGCTCGTTACCATGACGCAGAAGGCGTTCGGGTGCCTCGGCATCGTCGATAAGAAGGGCCGGCTGGTCGGTGTCATCACAGACGGCGACTTGCGCCGCAACATGGGCGACAAGCTGTTGCGCGCCAAGACTGGGGAAGTGATGACGAAGAACCCCAAAACGGTGACGCCCGGCACGCTCGCGTCCGCCGCGCTTGAGACCATGAACGCCAGCCGCATCACCGCACTGTTCGTTGTCGAGAAGGGCAAACCGGCCGGCGTTGTCCACGTCCACGACATGCTGCGGGCGGGCGTCGTATAAGCCGCCCCCGCTTTGGAAGGCCTCGTTTCAGCCGCAGTAGAACCACGCGTGCATGAACGAGGGGCCGTCGAAAAGGTCGATGCCCATCGCCGACTTCACGCAATATGCCCCGACGATCAGCGCCGGGAAGCCGACGCCCATCGACACGAACGGCAGAACACGGGCGGTGAGTTCGGCGGTGGTGACGTGGCGGCGGTACGTCATCTGTCTCAGATCCTGGGCGTTTGTTTTCCGACGTGAGCCGTACTGCAAAGGCGGGACCATGAACTCTTCCCTGAGAATCGCTCCAAAATGAAACGTTAACCGCGGAATCGATGCGAATGGGTCAATGATTGATCAAGCTTGAACGGAAACGGCCCGCCAAGGGCGGGCCGGTCTGGTTATGTGGACGATTAAGAGTTCGGGGACGTTTCAGTCGCCTTTGAAGACGTCCGAATGGATGTTCGTCTTCCAGCCGGGACCAGCCTGTGCGCTGAGTGTTCCCGCGGTCGAAACTCCGGCGATGAGGGCGGCAACCGCAATCGTCTTAAGGATCGTTTTCATGTTCAAAAAATCTCCTGGTGTGGTGTTGTCATTCAGCTTCGGGCTGATGCACGAGGAATAGCGGGTAGGCCGCAGCGCTGGTGTTCCGCAGGGAACTTTGCGGCGCCCCTGACGGGACTGTGAACCGGCGTGATCGGCGGGCTGTCGTCACAGTCTTGCCGGGCAGTTGGTGTACTCATTTGCCTCTCCATTCATGCCGAGGCGCTCCGATGCTGAAAAAGATCCTTCTGACCCTGGTGTTGCTGATCGGCATTTTTGCCGTCTACATCGCCGTGCTTCCGGCCGAGTTCTCCGTTGCCCGCTCGACGGTGATCGCGGCTCCGCCCGAAGCCGTGTTCCAGCACGTCAACGACTTGAAGAAATGGGATGCCTGGTCGCCTTGGGCGAAGCGCGATCCCGATGCGAAAGCGGAGTTCGAAGGACCCGAATCTGGAAAAGGGGCCATATTCAAATGGGACGGCAATGACGAGGTCGGCAAGGGCCAGATGTCGATCGAGGAAAGCATCCCGCCGCGCGAGATCGAGATCAAGCTCGCCTTCGTCGAGCCGTTTCCCGGCACCAGCGATGTCGGCTTCGCATTCGAACCGGCCGGGAACGGCACGACGGTGACGTGGACCATCGCCGGCGAGCAGGGGTTTGTCGAACGCGCGATCTGCACGCTGATGGGTCTCGACATGGATCGGATGATCGGCAAGGACTACGAGGAGGGCTTGGCCAACCTCAAGCGAGTGGTCGAAGCCGGGCGGTCGTGAGCCTGGCATAGCCCTTTGAACAGGCTCCGGTTTTAACTACTCCTTATCCATATCTTCACGGAAACTTTTCAGTCTGCATCTTAAAACAGTCGCAGAAACCCATATCAGGGTTGTATTGAGCATTCGAACTGGAGACAGATATGCTTGGTGACACATTGGGCCTTCTCGGCCTGGTCATGGTTTTGCTGGCTGCGGCCGCGCTCTGGTCGACGGTCAAGGTCGTACCCCAGGGCTACAACTATACGGTCGAGAATTTCGGGCGCTACACGCGCACACTGTCACCGGGGCTGCACATCCTCATCCCCGTCGTCGAGCGGGTCGGCTCGCGGCTCAACATGAAAGAGCGTGTCCTCGATATCCCTTCACAGGATGTCATCACCCGCGACAACGCCATGGTGCGCGTCAACGGCGTCACGTTCTACCAGATCCTGAACGCCGCCAAGGCCGCCTATGAGGTCGACCAGCTCGAAAGCTCGGTCGTCAACCTGACGTTGACCAACATTCGTACCGTCATGGGCTCGATGGACCTCGACGAGCTTCTGTCCAACCGCGATCACATCAACGCGCAGCTTTTGAACGTCGTCGATGCGGCAACCGAGTCGTGGGGGATCAAGGTCACCCGCATCGAGATCAAGGATATCGATCCGCCGCGCGACCTCGTCGACTCGATGGCCCGCCAGATGAAGGCCGAGCGCGAAAAGCGCGCGCAGATCCTCGAAGCCGAAGGTTCGCGCCAGGCCGCCATCCTCGAAGCCGAAGGTGAAAAGCAGGCCGCAGTGCTCGAAGCCGAAGGCCGCCGCGAAGCCGCTTTCAAGGACGCCGAAGCGCGCGAACGCGCCGCCGAAGCCGAGGCCAAGGCGACGCAGATGGTGTCGGCTGCGATTGCCGCCGGCGACGTCCAGGCGATCAACTACTTCGTCGCCAACAACTACATGAAGGCACTCGAGAAGATCGCCATGTCGCCGAACCAGAAAATCCTGATGATGCCGCTCGAAGCCGCATCCATGATCGGCTCGCTCGCGGGCATCGCGGAGATCGCCAAGGATGCCTTCAGCAAGGACGAGGACGGCAACCGAAAGGTGCGCGGCTCGGTTCCGAGAGTTTAGATTCTGGATCAGGCGAGAAGTCCCCGGCAGGCCGCCTCGGCTTACCGGGGCACCTGAAAAAAGTGAGGGTGGGATGCAGACTATCTATGAGCTCCTGAGCCATCTCGGCGGCTGGAACTGGGTGATCGTCGCCCTCCTGCTGTTGTCGCTCGAAACCGTGGTGCCGGGCGTCCACTTCCTTTGGTTCGGGCTTGCCGCATTCATCGTCGGCGTCACGACGCTTGTCGTCTCGGCGGCCGGACCCGAATACGCGGAGGCGTTCGTCTGGCAGTTCCAGATCATTGCCTTTGCGCTGGTGTCGATGGTGACGGTATTCTTCGTGCGCCGCTATGCTTCGGCTGGCGTTGGCGACGCGGCCGATGCGCCGTCGCTGAACGTGCGCGCGCAGCAGTATATCGGACGATCGACGACCGTGATGGTTGCAATCCAGGGCGGACGCGGCAAAGTCAAAATCGGCGACAGCATCTGGCAGGCCGAAGGCGCGGATGCGCCGGTCGGTGCGCGGGTGAAGGTCACGGGTGTGAACGGCTCGATATTGATAGTCGAGCCGGTGTAGAGTTCGCTTCGCGAACCGGCCTGATTCCGCTGAGGACGCAGTCCACCGGTTTCCAGGGCATCAGGCCGACCTCTAAAGCTTGGGCGAAGAGCGTTCGCAATGAGCGATAAGCCGAGCCGCAAATTTCCCCACGAGCTGATCTGGGCGCTGGCAACGCTGAGCCTGATCTTGCCGTTCGCGGCGCTGGGGCTTGGCGTGGTTGGGCTCTGGAAGCTGCTATCGGGCGAATCCGGCGGCTGGCAATGGGTCGGCGCCGGCGTCTTGTGTCTCGTCCTCGATCTCATCATCGACCTGGGAATCGCCAACCCGCACACGTCGGCTTCCGAAGACCCCGATCTCAACTGCCGCGGTTCGCAATGCATCGGGCGCATCGCGGAACTTGTCGAACCGATCGAAGGTGGCCGCGGCAAGGTTCGCCTTGGCGATACGGTCTGGACGGTCGAGTGCGCGGATAACTTGCCGGCCGGCGCGTTCGTGCGCGTGGTCGGCAGCAACGGCGCGGTGTTGCGGGTCGAGGCGGCTTAGCGTCACCCGATGTCGTCGCGGGGCTTGTTCCCGGGAACCAAGTTGCGGCATCGGCATCAGCAAATCCCTGCTGAATTGCAGTCTGTCTGTTGGCAATCAATGGAGCATGCTGTTCGTTGGATCCCGGCAATAACACCATTGGGTGCAACTCACTCGGTAAGAAACTAACGCCGCAACTGTTCCTTCACCTTGGCAGCCAGCTGCGGCAGGGAAAAAGGTTTCGGAAGGAAGGCGAAGGTCTCTTCGCCAAGCGCCTGCTGGAAGGCTTCGTTGGGGTAGCCCGAAACGAATATGATCTTCAGGTCCGGATTGGTCTTGCGCAGTTCCTTCAGCATTGTCGGGCCATCCATGCCGGGCATGACCACGTCTGAGACGACGATGTCGACTTCGCCGTTGCACGCCTTCATGACCTCGAGCGCTTCGAGACCGTCGGAGGCTTCGAGGACTTCGTAGCCCTGGCGCTTCAAGGCGCGCACCGCGAACGAGCGAACGACATCCTCGTCTTCGACCAGCAGCACCTTGCCGGTGCCGGTGAGGTCGACCTTCTGCACTTCGGCGCTGGCCTGGGTGCGATCGGCGATGGCGGCCTCGTCCTTCTCGTCGAGATGATAGCGGGGCAGGTAGATGCGGAAGGTCGTGCCCTTGCCGACGGCCGATTCGGGATAGATGAATCCGCCGGTCTGCTTGACGATGCCGTAGACGGTGGCCAGACCGAGGCCGGTGCCCTTGCCAGGCGCTTTGGTGGTGAAGAACGGTTCGAAGATTTTCTCCAGCACTTCGGGGGGAATCCCGGTGCCCGAATCCTCGATTTCAATCAGCACGTACTCGCCCGGCTGCATGCCTTCCTTGGCGAGCTTCTGGGTTTCGCGTTCGGCGACGTTGCGCGTGCGGATCGACAGGCGGCCACCATCGGGCATCGCGTCCTTGGCGTTGACGGCGAGATTGATGATGGCCTGGTCAATCTGCAGTTTATCGGTGCGGCAATACCACAGGTCGCGACCGGAGTGCACCTTCAATTCGATGCGCTCGCCGAGTGAACGTTTCAGCAGTGGGGCAAGATCGCCCATGACATCGCCGAGCTGCAACGGTTCGACGAGCAGGGTTTGCTGGCGGGCCAGCGCCAGGAGCTTGGCGACGAGACCGGCGGCGCGGTTGGCCGACGACTTGATGTTGACGATGTCCGAATGCGCCGGGTCGCCGGGCCGGTGCGTCTGCAGCAGAAAATCGGAGAAGCCGATAATGGCGGTCAGCATGTTGTTGAAGTCGTGGGCGACGAAGCCCGCGAGCTTGCCGACGGCCTCCATCTTCTGGCTTTGCGCGTAGCGGGCTTCGAGCGCCTTCTGTTCGGTGACGTCGATAAGATAGAGGATCGCAGCTTCGGGCGCATTGCGGGCGTGCGTCAGCGGGCTCATGTAGAGTCGGCGGGTGTATTCGCCCTTGGATCCTGCACCGATCTCGACGGGCTGGACGTTGCCTTGTCCGGCGGCCGCCTTTTCCAGGCCGGCTGCAATCGCCGCGCGCGTATCGGCATCGACCGAACGGGAGAGAATTTCGAGTGCCGGCTTCGCCTTGGCGCCGGTGCCGTCGACGATCATGCGCGAGAAGGCCGTGTTGGCGGATACGATGCGGCCATCGCGGCCGATTGTGGCGATGCCCAGCGGCGCGGACCGGAAAAAGCGCTGGAAGCGGGCGCTGGCGATTTCGACGTCGGCTTCTTCCAACTCGTCGGTTTCGCGTTCGACGGCGGCAAGGATCAGGCCTCCCGTCGTGCCCGGCGCGGTCTGCGCGATAATGCGGACCGGGACGAGGCAGCCGTCTTCGCGGATCAGGTCGAGTTCGCAGCTCGGCGCCGCGGCTTCGCCATTGCGGCCCATCGCCATCAACAGTTCGGCGCCGTCGGAGGTGACGAGATCGGAGAGCTTCAAGCCTCGCGACATGGCGGCGGCCGGTTCGGAGAAGCCGAGCCAAGCAGACAGCGTCCGGTTGATATGGCTGAGCGCGCCGTCGTCCTGGATATGTGCCAGGCCGACGGGCACCGCGTCGTAACCGGCGATGGTCTTGTGCAGGCCGGACAGCGCCTGCAGCTGCATGGCCCGTTCAGCCGTGACGTCGCCAATGCGCCAGAGAACGAGGGGGCCGGTTTCAGCGGAAATGCCGTTGGGGAACGAAAACGGGGATACCGAAATGCGCGCCCACCCGATCGATTGGCGGGAGCCGAGCGCATCTGAGGCCAGATGCACCGGCACGATTTCATGATGGGTCTGGCCGGCTTCGGCGGCCCGCATCAGGCGGAACATCGCTTCCGATACCGCCGGAGTTCCCCCGAGCGCCATTTCGATATCGGAAACCTCGGCAACCGGAGCGCCGCCAAGAAGCCTGGCGCCGACCTTGTTGGACCAGACGAGGCTGCCGTCGGGGCGCATGAGTTGCATGGCCTCGGGCGATCCGTCAGTGATGAAGCCGGCAATATCGGGGCCAGGAAGGCGGGCGCCGACGCGGATGTGTCCGGCGGCAAGTCCGAACATGAAGAACACGCCGAGCATCGCCAGCACGGCCATCAGGGTCAACAGAAGCGGTTCGGTCGAGTCCGCCGAAATCAGGGACAAAAGCGCGGCGCTGGCCGCGATCACGGCAGCAATCAGCGCCATCAGGCCTCGCGATTCGTATAGCGAAACCAATGCGTCGCCGGTCAGGGCATGCTGATGACTGATCTTCGAGGCGCTCATGGCGAGCGACGCTACATGATTCTTGAAGCGGAAAGGTTTATCGACCGGCATCCAAAGCAGCTTTTTACTCATACTCTTACGCGGTTCTTGGCAGCGTCCGCAGGTCGTCGGGACGCGGCTGGTGGTCGTGATCGCTCCCTTGCGAGCCGGTTGCAATTTCCGACCGGCAGGCGCAGAAGCCATGTCAACTACTCGGACATCACGGTTAATTTGGAATGAACCTTGTCGGCCCGATTCGCCGGAATTGCTCCAGGCCGGCACTTCGAACCGCTTCAAGACACGGATTCTAAACGCGTTTCACTTAATGTTCGCGCCAGATTGAATCAGTGGCCGGCGGCACCGCGAAGCACCGACCGGCGGCATTATCTGCTATCAGAAGCGCTTGCGCCGAGCGGGCGACGGGCTGAGGGAGTTGGAGATGTGGGAAGTCCTTTGGTTGCTCTTGATCATCGTGTTTGCCGCCGCAGCCATCGTCGCCGGGGCGCTGATGTGGCGCAGCTATGTCGACAGCGGTGCGCCGGGCGCCGGAATGTTCAGGACCAAGGTCGAGAAGCGGCTGGAAGTCGTTGATCAGGCGATGCTTGATGGCCGCCGGAAGCTGGTACTGATCCGGCGCGACAACACCGAGCACCTGATCATGACCGGCGGACCGGTCGACGTGGTGATCGAAACCGGGATCGATTCTTCGGGCAAGGCGCGCGGCGGCGATGTCGTGGAGCCGGTTTTTTCCCGGCAATCGCGCGCGCTGGGGCAGGCTTCCGGCGACAAATAGTCCGCCATTGCCGACACAGCGACGCCGCGATCATCTGTGCATGTCGTGCGTCGCCGAATGGACGGGGCAAGCCGGCCTCGGCTATAGCACTTCCCGGGAGAACACGCCGTCAGCAAGCGGCGGGCTCGCCGGGACGTCACTGCGACCGTAGCGTCGCGGTCAATCCGTTTTTATTACCCGAGCCAGAAGAGCGCGGGATCGAGCCAGCCCTGTTGAATGTCCGCGAGTGACGCCAGGGTCTGCTGATTTTCAAAGGAAGCTTGATGCCATCTTTTCCGTGCCGAAGGGCTGCTCTCAACTTGCTGGCAACTTGCCTGTTGTTGACGGGGCCGCTGATCGCCGGTTCGGCTGGCGCCGAGGGGGATTCACCGGCTGCGGCTGGGGTTGCCAAGCCAATTGAAAATGCCGTGCAGCCGAACCGGCTGAATTGGCCATCGGCGTGGACTTCCCAGATCAACGACGCTGACGGCAACGCATCGGGCGCTCCACCGCCGGCGCCAATCCCCGCTGATGCTTCCTCTCAGGCGCCTTCGGCCGATCCGGGGCAGGCTCCGGCTGTCGCCCAGGGACCGCAGCCGGACGCCCCGGCAGCCGCACCCGCGCAGCCGGCGGCCGGTACGCCTCGCAGCGATCAACAAGCGCAGGTGCCCGGCGCGCCGCCGAACCAAGCCGTCCCCGGGCAAGCCCCGTCGACTTCGGCCCCAGCCGCCCAGGCACCCGCCGCACCTGCTCCCGCCGCAACAACTCCGGCTGCCCCGACGCAGGCGGCGCCGCAAGTGCAGCCAAAACCCGTTCAACTCAAAAGTCAGGTCGCGCAAGACGTCGAGGCGACAAAGGCAGTGGCCACGCGCATCGAGTCGGTGACGAAATCGGTCGAACGCGTGAGCGATCGGGATGAACAACTCACCGAACTTTTGCCGACCATCGAAAAGATCATCGCCGATGCAAAGGCGACGGGGCTGAAGCTGCAGCCGGCGCTCGCCGATGTCCGCTCGCAAATCGAGAAGCTCGGGCCGGCTCCGAGCGATGCGAAGACCGAGGCCGATGAAATCGCCGCGGAGCGCAAGCGGCTCGAAGCCGTTGCTGCCGAAATCGACGGGGCGATCAAGACAACGGAATTGACGCAGGTGCGGGGACGGCAACTTATCACCCGCATCCAGGAAATCCGCCTCAACAATTTCCGCAAGGGCCTATCGACCCGCACCACGTCGATCCTGTCGCCAGGCATATGGCGCGACGCTTTGGCCGCCCTGCCCGACGCGGGCAAGCAGTTTGTCTCGATTTCCAAGGAGTGGGCCGGACGGGTCGATAACCGGAGCGCGGAAGTCCTCGTCGTGGTCGGGCTGGCACTCGTTTTCGGGCTCGGCCTGCAACTCTTCTCGCGCCGGGCGCGCGTGCGTCTGCGCGCGGCGGCCGGGGGGGACACGCCGACGTTCGCCCAGCGCTGCATCGTTGCCGGACTCGAGGCGCCGATGCGCATGCTGCCGAAAATCGTGCTCGCGACTATACTGTTCGTCGGGTTGAACTCCCTCAATCTACTGTATCTGCAGATCGGCGGCCTTGCGGCCGCGGCTTTCAAGGCAGCGGTCATCGCTGCGGCGGGGCTGGCGTTCACGACGACGTACCTGCAGCCGGGCCGGACGGCGTGGCGCGTCATTGACCTCGGCGATCCGGCCGCGTGGCAGGCGCGCGCGGTCATCCGGCTCGGCGTCATCCTGTTTGCCGTCGATGTGGTGATCCGCCAGCTCATCAGCGAGTTGGCCCTGCCGCTCCCCGTCAACATCCTCTGGACATCGCTGGCGGCACTGTCGTTTGCGATCATCTTCCTGATCGGTGCGCGCATCACGCTGGCGGTGCCTGAATCGGGTAGCGCGCGCATCGCGCTGCTGGGCGGGCATGTGCATAAGGCACCGCTCCTGCTCACAGCCGCGGGAATCGTGCTGGCGGTGCTGACGGGTTACGTTGCGCTCGGCCATTTCATAGCGACGCGGCTTTTGATCCTGGCCGCAGCAATCTTCCTGCTCGTCATTGTCTATTTCGCCAACCGGGCCATCGCGCGCGAGCCCGATCAGAGCCTACCGGCGACGGCGGTCGTACAAGGCGGGAGCGCAGAAGGCTTACCGGGACTGCCGCTCGACATACGGCGCAGGCTGGCGCGCGGGCTGTCCATACTTCTCGACATCGTCCTGTTCTTCATCGCCGTTCCGGTACTGCTTATTGCGCTCGGGTTCGCGCCGCCCGAGATATCGACCCTCATCAAGCAGGCCGTGTTCGGGTTCGTCATCGGCGGGGTCGAGATATCGCTGTTCCGCGTCGGCATCGCACTGGGCCTGTTTGCCGGCATCGTCTTCCTTTCCCGAATGCTCGAACGGTGGCTCGGGGACACGGTACTGCATCCGAGCCGAACCGAGCAGGGGCTCGGCAATTCGATCCGCACCGGCGTCGGCTATCTCGGATTCCTTATCGCCGCGATTTCCGGCCTCTCCTATGCCGGGCTCGATATCACCAATCTCGCCATCGTTGCCGGCGCGTTGTCGGTGGGTATCGGTTTCGGCCTGCAATCGATCGTCAACAACTTCGTCTCCGGCCTGATCCTGCTGGTGGAGCGGCCGATCAAGGTCGGCGACTGGATCAAGGTCGGGGAACTCCAGGGGTATGTGCGGAAGATCTCGGTCCGCTCGACCGAAATCGAAACATTCGATCGCGCCAGCGTCATCATTCCGAACTCCGAACTTATCAGCGGCACCGTCATCAACATGACGCTGCGCAATGCCTTGGGTCGCATCTCGATCCCCGTGGGGGTCAGTTACGACTCTGATCCAGACGTCGTGCAGAAGCTGCTGCTCGAATGCGCTGCCGAAAGCGATCTCGTTGCACGCCATCCCGCCCCGTTTGTCGTGTTCGAGAATTTCGGCAACAGCTCGCTCGATTTCTCGCTGCGCATATTCGTTTCCGACGTCAGCACTTCGCTGGCGACGCAAACCCAGGTGCGCAAGGCGATTCTAGCCAAGTTCCGCGCGGCCGGCATCGAAATCCCGTTCCCGCAGCAGGATCTCAACGTGCGCGATGTCGACGGTTTGAAAGCGGCGGTGATGCAGTTGCTGGCCGACCGGCAAGCGCCGCTCGGGAGCATTGCCACGCCGGCCGGAGCGCCGGGGCGGGGCCCCACCGGCAGCGAGACCGGTTGAGGCGGCGGCCGCATCCTGCCCGGCGGCGGGATTTCAAAGGCGACGAAAACGCTGGCGTCGAGACCGGAGCGCGTCTCCCCCGCCCCGGCGCGGCAATTGCGTCACGGGCCGCAGTGTTTGCGGGGCGTGTTGGCCGCCGGCACTCGTCAGTCTGTTGCCAAACTGGCAGTGTCCCTTCCCAATCACGCTGGTCCCGTTACGTCACAGGCGACGTCGCAGCCACGCGCGGAGGAAGTCATGTCGCGTTTCGCCAAGATCACGATTCCGACGCCTGCATTCGAGATCTGGAGACTGTACTCAACGGGCTGCGGCCGGGCTCTTATGATTTCGTGCTTGTGCGTCACCGTATTCTTGCACGCGTTGGCGTTTGCAGCCGCTCCGGCCTGCGCGCAAACCGGCGCCCCACACATCGAAGATCTCGACGGCGGGCATTACACAATCGCTGTCCATACGAGCGGCATCAAGGATTCACCGGAGCCGCAGGCGATCGTGAAGTTCGTCGAGCGGCGCGTTCGCGAAATCAACACGGCCGGCGGGGTGTTGGGCCGGCGCCTGAAAGTGCGCTTCTTCGATGACGACAACGAGGTCGCCAATACGCGCAGCAACGTCCGCGAGACGCTGGCCGATCCGCGCCTCATCGCCACTATCGGGATCTGGAGTTCGTCGCGCGGCGCCGCGGTCGTCGACGACATGGGCAGGAGTGGCGTCCCCTTTATCTCAGAGATGTCGGTCGAATCCCTGTTCCGGCTCTATCCCAATGTTTACACGCTGGCTCAATCGGTGCGCGAGGAAGTCGACGTCTTCCTCGCTCTGGCCAAGAAGAACGGCGTGCGGCGCATCGCTTACGCTGGCTTCATCGACGACCTGTTCACCAACGCCTACCTGGCGCATCTGGTCGACGCGCCGGAGGGCCCCGGCGTGGTATCGACCTTCTGGGAAACGGACGCCACCCAGATCGCGGACTATGACCGGGCTATCGACGCCTTCGTGAACTCCGGGACCGAGATGATCGTTCTGGCGCTCGGCTCGGAGATCGGGGCAAGGTTCCTGAAGCGAATGCAGGAGCGCCGGGTCAAGCTCCCCATATTCGTCTCCTATGGCAGCATTTCCAAGGTTATCCAGAGCAAGGAGTGGGGTGGCGCCTATTCGGGCAATCTCTACGAGTTGTCATCGGGCGGCGTCGCCAACCTCAATAACGAACGCATCAAGGAGCTGGCGCGCGATCTGGGCGTTCGCACCGAACCCAGCGAAGACGGCGCGAGGATCTATACGCCGCGCGACCTCGGGTACGGCGCGCGCTATGCCGACCTCGTGCAGCTGATCATCGATGCCGCGGCCGGACGACTCGATCCCGCCGCGCGGCCGGGGCAGGCCATCACCGGACTGGACGACAGGCTCGAGGCGGTGCGGAGCCGCATCGCCGGCGGACTGGCAAGCCTGCGCGAGGGACGGCGCTACTGGGAGGGGAAGGCGCAGTACTGGTCGTTCAACGAGGACCGGGCGACATCGGAGCGGTCGATGCTGCTCTGGCGCACGCCGACGCAGGCGACGCCGGTGCTGCATCCCACCCAGTTCATCCGGATCGACGGCCAGATCACGGAAGTGCCCGTGCTTTATCTGCACCTCGACATGGTAAGGATGTTCGAAGTCGACACCAACCAGCGCACATTCGATGCGGAATTCTATCTGACGCTGCGATCCAAGGTCGACCTGCCGCTGCAGGCCATCGACTTCACCAATGCGTTTCGCACCAACAGTTTCACCGAGCCGATCCGCGAACGCCTGGTCGCAACCTTCGAAGACGACATGGCGGACGGACTGGGGCGACGGCGCATCTACCACGTCACGGGCCGCTTCCAGTTCAGGCCGGATCTGGCCAAGTACCCATTCGACCGGCAGCTCCTGACGATCTCGTTCCAGCCGGTCGACAAGGGGTCGATCTTCATCCTGCAGCCACCGGCCGAGTCCTTGCGCAACAAGGCCTTCGAGGTGGAGGACTGGCAACTGCTGCATCATTACGTCGGCACCACCGACCGCATCATCACCTCCGTCAGAGGACACGCCCTCGGCGAACACGTCATTCCCTATTACAATTTCAACTATACCTGGATCATGAAGCGCGAGGTCGTCGACTATCTCGTCCGGGTGATCGTGCCGCTCGGATTCATCCTGGTCGTCGCCTATCTGGCCGCCTACATCCCGCGGCGCGAATTCAACGCAACGATCGCCATCCAGGTGACGGCGCTATTGTCCGCGATCGCGCTCTATTTCGCCTTGAACCAGCCCAATTCCGACGACGTCACGCTGTCCGACAAGATCTTCGTCAGCGCCTATGCCATCGTCTCCTTGATGATCGCGCTCTCGATCTTCGAGATCCATGAAGCGGGCGATGGCGAATACATCGAGCGCGGCAGCCGCCTGACGACTTTGCGCAAGGCGCAATTGTTCGTGGTGCCGTTCCTCACATGCGCGTTCATCGGCTGGTTGATCGCATCGGCGGCGACCGACCGCAGCATCGCCGACGGCATCGCCGAGGCGGTCCGCTGGGTGGCGCTGGCTATCACGGATTATACGGGCAAATGATCGGCGCGGCGCGCGCATCAAGGGCCGATATGCGTCAGAACTTCCTCACCGGAGCGGGCCTGCCGAGATTTGCCTTACGGTTCCAGCGGGTGGTGGGGAGGGAGCGATCGACCGGCTTGAACGCCGGTTTCAGGGCTAACCCAAGCCCGGGCTTTTCGCGTGACCGTTGCCCGGAAGCGGCGCCGGAGTCGGCAGTGTCGACATAGTCGACAGGGCCCGCGCCGTCTATTTGAGCGGCGGCCTGATGCGCCCCGGCGATTTGGAACATTTCAAGCGAAGAGGGTTCGACGGACTGGCGGCCAGCCAGCATAACCAACCCCAGCGCCACGCAGGCCGATATGCCAGCAGCCCAGAAACGCAAGGCGCGCGCATGCCGCAATCGCGGTTGCGCCAGCCGTTTCACACCTCCGCCGTGCATCGGTCGCTCCAAACTCCGGGCCTCGAGTGATTCGGCGCCGGGTCGGAAAAGAATGACGGCTACAGTGTAAAGGAAATGTTAAGGCGCTTACCAGGGCCTGACGCCGGTCCGCGCAGCCCGCGCAAACGTGCCGCTCGATTCCTTCGAGCGGTCGCGTACTCAATCCTCCCGGTAGACCCGTTCGCGGCGTTCGTGGCGTTCCTGTGCTTCTACCGACAGGGTCGCGATCGGGCGGGCATCGAGCCGCTTCAACCCGATCGGCTCGCCGGTATCCTCACAGTAACCGTAACTGCCGTCGTCGAGGCGGGACAGCGCCGCATCGATCTTGGAGACGAGCTTGCGCTGGCGGTCCCTGGCGCGCAGTTCAAGCGCCCGGTCCGTTTCGGAGGTGGCACGATCTGCAAGGTCGGCGTGTTGCTGAGACTGGGCGTTCAGCTCGGCCAGCGTCATGCGCGTCTCATCGATGATGTCCTGCTTCCAGTTGTGCAGCTTGCGCCGGAAATAGGCACGCTGGCGATCGTTCATGAAGGGTTCGTCGTCGCTGGGGCGGTAGTCGTCGTCGAGCACGACTGCCGTCGAACTGGCGCTCTCATCTCCGGCCGAACCGGTGTTCTTTGTGCCGGCCTTCTGAACAACGGTTCGTTTGCTCATCTATGCCTCCAAAAGGGGCGGAGGCGCCGCTTGCTTGCCGGCGCGCTCGACCTTGGACCTGGTTATGCCCCGCCGCTGCGTGGTCACCGTGGACGGTGCGAAGCAACCGCTGCGAGGTTCGTCGATGTCAACTCGTGCTGGGTATGTATGCGGCGCGGTGCCCATGTCAAGAAACTCCAGGAATTACCGGAAACTAGCTCGTGGAAACAGCGGCGCTACCGGGTTTGAGGCATCTCAGGAGCGGAAAGGTTGCACGTAAACTCGGAAAAAATCGCAAACCTCATCAAGGGTGGTGCTGGCGCTAATCGCGCAATCTAAGATTGTGGTTGGATTTTTCTGATGAATATTCCCCAAGATCGAAGACGCTGACACTTCGGTCGGCCGCATGGTGTCCTACCGCCGCAGACCTTGTCCCGGCTTCACTCCCGGCAGCAGCAGCCGCCGTCCCGACCTCGCGAGGGAGTGGCGTCTTTTGCTTGCGTGGCCAGAGTGCTAACACCGCGCTATCGATCATCCGTTCGAATTCGGGGACTTATGAAATTCCAGGGCACATCGCGCTATGTCGCGACCGACGACCTGTCCATCGCCGTCAACGCTGCAAGGCCGACATCGAGTTTCCCAACGATCTCCTGCAGGAACTCGATAGGATGGAGTTTCACGTCTACGAGACCGGAGAGACGATCAAGGCGCGTAACCGTCCCATCGTCATCATCACCTCCAATAACGAAAAAGAGCTGCCCGACGCCTTCCTGCGCCGCTGCTTTTTTCATTTCATCAAATTCCCCGACCCCGAGACCATGAAGGACATCCTCGAAGTGCATTTTCCAGGCCTCAAACAGCGCCTTGTCGCCGAGTCGCTGCGCGTCTTCTATGAATTGCGCGACGTTCCGGGGCTGAAAAAGCGACCTTCGACATCGAAGCTGCTCGATTGGATCAAGCTTCTCATGAACGAGGACATCACGCCTGAAACGCTGCGGGAAACGGATCCGCGCAAACTGATACCTCCGCTGCGGGGCACTTTTGAAGAACGAGCAGGACGTGCAGTTGTTCGAGCGGCTGGCGTTCCTTTCGCGGCGGCGGGCGGACGATCAACGCTGAAGCGCGAACAGGTGGCGTTCGCACGATGTGTTGCGGCGTTCGCACGATGTGTTGCGGCGTTCGCACGATGTGTTGCGGCGTTCGCACGATGTGTTGCGGCGTTCGC
>Ga0180009_10000609_pt1 | contig 48324 bp, 55 predicted proteins | sample OS_PC_MetaG_FD_123537 | JGI IMG/M metagenome (GOLD analysis project Ga0180009, IMG submission 123537) | Groundwater microbial communities from the Aspo Hard Rock Laboratory (HRL) deep subsurface site, Sweden - OS_PC_MetaG | ecosystem: Environmental > Aquatic > Deep subsurface > Groundwater...
CAGCCAATCCCTTCCTGCAAGGTTTTCTCCCGGCCGATGCTGCCGGCGCTCAGCCCCCTGGCCCCCGAGCCACGATATAAGCTGTGCTTAACAGCAACATGAGTCAAATGGAAAAGCCGATTCTAAATTCAAAGCACGAAATTCGAAACAAGCACAAATGTTCAAAATTCGAATTATCTAAACAAAAAAGTTTGCAATTTTGATATTGGAATTTTGAATTTGTTTAGGATTTCGATATTCGGATTTCGAATTTGAAACCAAAATTTCAAATATTTTTGGTTAGTTTCAAGTCGATAGAAACTTAAATTCATGATCAGCCCAAAATAAGAAATTTTCTTCCAGCGAGGAGGTCAACATGAAAAAAGATGGATGGATAATGGAGGCTTTTAGCGCCGCGTTTTTCGTAATGATACTCTTTTCTTCTGCTTGGTCTCAACAGCCTTTGATCCAGACGATTGGCAATGGAGAAGTTAACTGGGCTGAACAGGTTGTCCGGGCCACGGGGAGCGGAGCTCCTAATCCCGATGCCCCCAACATCGCCGCGGCCAGATTAGGGGCTGAGCGAGCCGCGAAGGCCGATGCTATGAGGAACATTTTGGAAACGGTGCAAGGAGTACGAATCGACTCGCAGACGTTGGTTGTGAATGCTATGACTCAAAGCGATACCATACAGACCCAGGTCCAAGGAATCGTAAGGGGAGCACGGGTGGTGAAAACCCGATATCTCTCTGACGGTGCAGTGGAAGTGGCCATTGAGATTCCCATGACAGGCCCATTAACCCAGGCTGTTTTGCCACCCACATCCTTCGGGACCCAAAGCGTCCCCAAGGAAGGAAATGCCGTTTATACGGGGGTGGTTTTTGACTCTCAAGGGCTGAGTGTTCGCCCGGCCATGGCCCCCAAGGTTCTTGACGAAGACGGAAGAGAAGTCTACGGTTCAGCATTTGTATCCCAGGAGTGGGCCGCGAAATACGGAATTGTTGGGTATGTGAAGGACCTGGATGCCGCCAAGAAAAATGACCGGGTAGCCGCCAACCCTCTTGTAGTAAAAGCTGTTAAGATTAGCGGTTCTGGAGGAAGCGACCTCGTCATCAGCAACGCCGATGCCCAGGGACTGAAGGATTTGTCGAAAAACCTAAGTTTCTTGGAACAATGCCGGGTGCTTGTAGTCGTCGATTAAATTTTTTAAATGATTTAGGAACGCAGATGAACACAGATTTTCAAGATTTTAACTGCAAAAACTAATTTCTGTGGAGATCTGTGTAAATCTGTGTCCTAATTAATTCAAGGAGGTTTTTATGAATCGCCGAGGCCTTTTGTTGATTTTAACCGTATTTTGCATCTTGTTGGCATTGGGGGTGATGATCACTTCTTGCGCCAAACCTCCGCGAAAACCGGAGGCAGCTCTGGATACCCCGGAACATCATGTATTTTCCGGCAACAAGTTGTTGGAGAAGGGAGACTATGCGGGGGCGCAGAGAGAATTTGTATTAGCCATGCAACTCGACAAGAAATATTCACCTGCCTATGTAGGCTTGGGCCTGGCTTTCGGGTACCAGAACGCCTTTCCAACAGCCTACGAGAACATGAAAAAAGCCAAAAGTCTGGCCCAGAAACCCGAGGATAAAGTAAACGCCCACGTAGGAATGATTCGGCTTTATTCCTTAGAAAGAAAGGAAAAATGGATCAATAAGGCTGAAGATGAGTTCGAAGATGCAATTAAAATAAATCCCAAATCATCCGCCGCCTATTTTTACATGGGGAGAGCCTATAAATTTGCTTTCAATTTTAATAAAGCCGGAGAAATGTTTAAGAAGGTACTTGATATAAACGACAAGTACTTGGTCGAAGCGGATAATGAATGGAAGGTGGTACAGAAAATTCAGCGGGCAGCCCCGGGATCGTTGATCGGAAAAAAAATTGCCCTGATCGAAGAGATCACCCGGGCAGACGTGGCGGCCTTGTTTGTGCAGGAATTGCTTCTGGAGAAACTCTACGAGAAGCGTACTCCCAAGAGATTTGATACCAGTTTTCAGGCCCCGGTGAAGAAATTTGAAGCCGACCGCATCGTCAAAGCAGAGGCGGCAACAGACATTCAAAGCCATGTCCTGCGCACGGACATAAAAACTATAATGCGTTTGGGGGTGCGGGGTCTGGAACCTTCCCCGGATCATAAATTTTTCCCCAATGAAAAGATCACCCGCGCGGCTTACGCCATGATGGTTGAAGACATCCTGATTAAAGTGAGCGGTGACGAAAAACTGGCCACAAAATTTTTTGGGTCTAAATCCCCGTTTCCGGACTTGCGCAATGACCTTCCTTATTTTAACGCGGTAATGGTAATGACTTCCCGGGGAGTCATGGAAGCGAAAGATCTGTCCACCGGAGAATTTGCCCCGATGGGGACAGTCTCGGGGGCCGATGCCCTTCTGATCATTCGCAAACTTAAAGATGAACTGCGGTTCTTCTGAGAAAGGGGTGAACCTCCTTGAAAAAAAATATTTTTACGGGATTATGGATCGTGCTCTTTTTTCTGGCCTTAAATGCTGGGGTCAGCGGCCAGGAAATCCAGACCATTACGACCAAGGGAGAGGGGTGGTTTGAAGGAAGCGATACCCTGATCGGGAAAGATCGAGCGATCAAAGATGCCCTGGTAAAAGCGGTAGAACAAGCCGTGGGAACAATGGTTTCGTCCGAGACCCGGGTGCAAAATTTTCAACTGCTCAATGACGAAATTTTTACCAAGACCGAAGGATATGTCCAAAACTATAAGATCCTCAATGAAAACCAGGGAAGAAATGTTTACGAGGTAACGATACAGGCCTCTGTGGCCACCGGTCCTATAAAGGAAAAATTGGATGCCTTAGGTCTACTTTTGAGGCAAGTGGGCAAGCCGAGGATTATGATCCTGGTTGCCGAACAAAATATCGGGAAACAGCATTATCATTATTGGTGGGCATACCATCGCGGGGAGCAAGCGGATCTAACCATTACTGAAAATACAATCATGGACCGTTTTCGGGAGAAGGGGTTCGATATTGTAGACCACCAGGCTCAATCGAAAAATATAAAAGTTGCCCCCGCCTACAGAATTGCCGAACTGAATGACCGCGCTGCCATTACTTTGGGTAAACAAGCCGACGCCGAAGTTGTTATCGTGGGGAAAGCTCTGGCCAAATCGATTGGCCCTGTAGCCGGGACGGCAATGAAATCGGCGCAGGCCAATATTTCTTTGCGGGTCATTCAAACGGACAATGGAGTCGTTCTTTCCTCGGGGTCCGAACATGCGGCTGCCGTTCATATCGACGAAGTCACGGGGGGCGTGGAAGCTTTAAAAAAAGCGAGTGCCAAGATTTCCGATAAAATAATGGATGACATCATTAAAAATTTTCAGAAGCGCGTCGGGTCTACTACCCTTGTCCAGGTCATTGTCAACGGTCTTTCCGGCCCAGAGGAACTGCGCAAATTTAAAAGTATGCTCCAAGGGCAGGTCCGGGGAGTGGAGGGGATTTACGAGCGTAGCTTCACGGGGAATATAGCTAAGATAGAGGTGGATCTCAAGGGTAGCGCCCAATCTTTTTCCGATGAAATCGGCCGGAAAAAATTTAAAGAATTCGCCGTCAAAGTTCTCAGTACCACCTGGAATACCATTGAAATTAGCGTAACCCCCAAATGAACGCTTCGGCGGTGATGGAGCGTAGGAAAGGCCACGCCATGAAACAATTTAAAATTGCCTATCAATTTTTTTTCTGGGGGATGATTGCTCTGATTGCCGGGTGCGCGGGAGGAGCCCGTCACTCCCTGGTTCCTGATTACAAAGCCAAACCTCCCCGCTCAATCGCTGTATTACCCGTGCTCAACGAAACCGTCAACCTTAAAGCTCCGGATGCATTTCGTTCCCTTGTTCACCGAAGAATCGCCATGAAAGGATATGAAACTCCGGCCATTGCTCACGTTGATAACAGGCTGCAAGGAAAAGGAATTCGTGAAGCCGGCCAGGTTAATTCTCTAACCCCTCAGGAACTGGGGAAGATTTTAGGCGTTGATGCGCTCCTTTACACCACAGTTACGGAATTCAGCACTACTTATCTTGTGGCCTATTCCTCGATGACCGTAGGAGCAAGGTTTGAACTGAAGGACGCCAAAACCGGGGAGAAGCTCTGGGAGTCTGACCATCAGGTCAAAGAGAACAAACTCGGAGTAGATGAGAAATCCATGCGTGACACTTTGAAATTCGCTGCTCTCCAGGCTTACACCCCGTATTGCCAGCGGGTTACGAATGCTTGTTTGGCCACCTTGCCCAACGGACCTTTATATGCTTCCTCGCCAAAGGCTGGGTGCCTCGTCCCGGGCGGGGGAAAATGAACCGTTTTCAACCCATGAAAGTGGAGGTTAAAAATATGGTGACAAGAAAAATCGGATTCTTATTGCTGACTGTTGTTTCCCTTGGGGTGTTGTGGGGGTGTGGCGGAAGGCCCATGATGGGTGCACCAGGAAAAGAAACCACCATGTCGCAGCCCCGACCGGCAGCCCAAACCACAGCTCCCCAAACTGTAACCCAAGCTCCCAGGATCACCCATAAAGGCCCAAAGCTTCGGGTAGGTATCGTGGACTTTGTGAATAAGACCAGCTACGGTGCAGGTCGATTGGGGTCCTCGGCCTCAGATATCTTGACGACCGAGCTCTTTAAAACAGGTGCTTTCATAATTGTGGAGCGGGCCCAGTTGAAACAAGTTCTCGGGGAACAGGCTTTGGCTCAGACAGGAGCCGTCAATCCCGAAACCGCTGCCCAGGTAGGAAAGGTTCTCGGATTAAACGCATTGGTGACGGGGTCTGTCTCCCAGTTTGGTGTAAGTACGGGAGGGGCCGATTACGGGATCTACAAGCAAAAGGTTCAAACAGCGAAATGCACGGTCGATGTTCGAGTCGTGGAGGCTTCCACCGGGCAGCTATTATTCGCCGACTCGGGAAAAGGGGAGTTTGAACGCAAGGCTCAGGAAGTTTTAGGCTTAGGAACTAGAGCGGGCTATGACGAGACTTTAGGGCAAGAAGCGCTGCGTTCCGCCATAACCAAGTTCATGGACAACCTCGTCCAGCAATTACAAAATGTGGAATGGTCGGGAAGGATCGCTTCCGTCAGTGGCAGAGACATTTACATCAATGTAGGGCGGGATGTAGGTTTAAAAATGGGCGATACCCTGATCGTTCAGACTCTGGGAAAAGAAATCTATGACCCCCAGACCAAAGTTCTCTTGGGACGAGAAGAAGGAGGAATTAAAGGAGAATTGACGGTTACCGGCTATGTCGGGGATAAATTGACTAAAGCCCGCGTCCGGGTGGGAACCGGTTTCCTGGTAAACGACGTAGTGAAAGTAAAACAATAAAAAACTGGGAGTAGGAAAATGAGAGTTCGGATAATGGGGGGTTTATGCGGAGATACTTCTTTTTCGGTCTGATCCTGGTTTTCATCATGGGCTGCGGTTTTCCCCAAGAAACCCGCCGAGGCGTAGGCAACGAAGGATTTCTTATCATCCTGGCTACTCCGGACGATGCCGAAGTGTTAGTTAACGGAGAAAATGTGGGTTTGGCCAGCCAATTTGAAAGTAATCCTCTCGAGCTAAAAAGTGGTACCCATAAGATCGAAATTCGCAAGGTCGGATTTATCCCCGAATTTCGCGAGGTTTATGCTGGGAATCAATCTCGACATACCTTAAAGATTAATCTGAAAAAGGCCCCCTAAAACTCAAAAGGGGATGTTATGAGTTAAAGTCTTCACCATGGGAGACTGAGAGGAGAGAATTTATGCGGTCGGGCGGGGGAAAGAATCTCTTCTTTCTCTATTTTCTTTTGGTTACATTCTGCTATTGGCCCGCGAAAGCAATAGCTCAAGATTCCCGCGGGATCTTGTCTGGTGGGGAACAGGCGAGAGTTATTTTTCTCCAAGGGAAAGCCGAAGTCTTACCACAAGGGGAAACGTCCTGGTGTCTCTTAAAGGTGGATAGCTTCCTCTCTCGTGGGGACGAAGTCCGTACGGGGGAAAAAGCCCGAATTGAGATTCAACTTCCGGATCGTTCGATTTTACGATTCGACCAGAAGACGACATTTAAAATGAAGGCAGCCTTTTTCGATCCAGGCACCGATTCCCGAGAAGTAAGAGTGGAAATGTCGGTGGGAAAAACCTGGGCCAACGTGCGCAAGGTTTTTGGCTCAAAAAAAACCTTTGAGGTCGCTTCGGCGAATGCTGTTGCCGGCGTGCGCGATACGATTTGGCGTATGAACGTCGCCCCGGATAAATCTACTCTCATTCGCGTCTACGAAGGAACGATAGAAGTCTACAACCCGTTCGTCAAACCTGATTATAAACCTGAGGAAGGAGGGTTTAAAGCTCCCCTTGAAGTCAGAGGACCCCAAGAAATCCCCCGCCCTTATGAAGAAGTCAGCAAGGAGCAGTGGGAAGAAATTGTCCTAACCCAAATGATGCAAGTGACCGTTCCGGCAGTCGGTAGGCCTGAAAAGCCAACTCCCTTCAGCGCGGAAGATGATCAAAGGGAAGAATGGGTCCGCTGGAATCAAAAAAGGGACAAAGCGATAAAACCTTAAAAAAATCATCTCACCGATGTTAAATTTTCCAAATCTTCTTAGCATTGCCCGGATTATCTCTATTCCTATTCTCATCATTCTGTTGATCAATCAACTTTTTTACTGGGCTCTGGTGGTCTTTATTGGCGCGGCAGTAAGTGATGCCGTGGACGGATTGCTAGCCCGTCTTCTGCGCCAACATACACTATTGGGGTCTTACCTTGATCCTACCGCGGATAAACTTCTCTTGGCATCTTCTTTTATTACTCTGGCGATCTTGAATATCCTTCCCGGATGGTTAGCGGTAATTGTAATCAGCCGGGATGTAATTATTTGCCTGGGGGTTCTAATCCTTTTTATCACTTCCCACTCTTTAAAAATTCAACCTTCACTGGCCAGTAAATTAACTACGGCTTTCCAACTCTGCACAGTTATTTATTCTCTTTTTTCTAAGTATTCGTCTTCTTTGCCTCTTTTGATGGATTTTTTGATCTGGGGGACAGCTTTTTTGACAATTATTTCAGGCTTGCAATACGTAGGGAGGGGCATTAAAATTTTCAACCAAGAACCTTCCTAAAATCTTTGAAAAATTTCCACCCAACCATTGCGAATAAACCACCAGCGAACAAAGCAGTATTTTCCCCGAAAAATCATGGGATTCCCCTATTCTCCGGCAGGGGGCTCTTGCCCACCATAACTCGGCATATATTTTATTGTGCCTTTAAAGATCGATACAAATTAAAGAAAATGGATGGTTTTTAATAAAGCACCTTAAAAATCTTCTTTAAGCTTAACATTTTTCTTGACAATTTAACCTTTTATCAGTAAAAATGAATAAAATTTCATAAGAAACTGTAGGCACGTAGCTCAGGGGGAGAGCGCTACCTTGACGCGGTAGAAGTCAGGGGTTCAAATCCCCTCGTGCCTACCACAAATTTCATTTTGAGGCTGCCGAAAATTTAACCCACTCAATTGAAAAGGCATCATGTATCTCCCCAATGATGCCTTTTTATTATTTTGAGGATGAAAAATATTAGTTGAAAAAAATGGACAAAATTGAGGTTTACTTCAAGGACGGTACAACCAAAAGTTATCCCCAAGGGGTTTTACTGAGGGACCTTTTAGCTGATGATCAAAGATCAGGCCGGTCTGATGAAGTGGTCTCGGCCAAAATAAACGGGACTCTCGTAGACCTGCAAGCCCCATTAGAGCAAGGGGGGGAGCTGGAGTGGATAGGATTGTCCTCAATGCAGGGAACAGAAATTCTAAGGCACAGCGCCTCACATGTCATGGCCCAGGCCGTGCAGAGCCTGTTTCCCCATGCCAAGATTACCATTGGGCCCGCGATCAAAGATGGTTTTTACTACGATTTTGATTGCGAGCGAAGTTTTTCCCCGGAAGATTTTCATCGTATTGAAGACAAAATGCAGGAGATCATAAAAAAGGACCTGCCTATCCTACGTCAAGAAGTTTCCCGGGAGGAGGCGCGGCAATTTTTTCGAAAACGAGGTGAAATTTATAAAGTTGAATTGATCGAGGAGATTGCCGACAGTAAAGTGTCCCTCTACCAGCAAGGGGAATTTGTCGACTTGTGCCGAGGTCCCCACCTGCCATCTACCGGCATGATCAAGGCTTTTAAACTCACCGGCGTGGCTGGCGCTTATTGGCATGGGGACGAACGGAATAAGATGTTGCAGCGGATTTACGGCACGGCTTTCCCCTCTGCTGCGGCCTTAGAGAAGCATCTTTTTCACTTGGAGGAAGCCCGAAGGCGCGATCACCGAAAATTAGGACGGGAACTGGACCTATTTTCCATTAACGATGAGGCCGGTGCAGGGTTAGTCATCTATCATCCCAAAGGGGCCCTCCTGCGGACGCTTTTAGAGGATTTTGAGAAACGGGAACACTTAAAACGAGGCTATCAACTGGTTATCGGGCCACAAATCCTGAAGCTTGACTTATGGAAACGCTCGGGACATTACGATCATTACCGGGAAAAAATGTATTTTACGGAAATCGAGGGGCAGGCCTATGGAATTAAGCCGATGAATTGCCTTTCCCACATGCTCATCTATAAATCCAAGATCCGCAGTTATCGCGATCTACCCCTTCGTTATTTTGAGCTGGGAACGGTCCACCGCCACGAAAAGTCGGGAGAACTCCATGGTTTGCTTCGGGTGCGTGAATTTACCCAAGATGATGCGCATATCCTTTGTACTCCCGATCAATTAAACGAAGAGATCAAGGGAATTCTGAATTTAGTTCGGGATGTTATGAATATTTTTAAATTTTCCTATGAGTTAGAGGTCAGCACGCGCCCAGAACGGGGGACCATCGGAACAGATGAAGATTGGGAGCGGGCTATCCAAGCTTTACGTTCGGCTTTAGAAGAAGGCTCGCTTCCTTATCAGCTTAACGAAGGTGAGGGTGCTTTCTATGGACCCAAGATCGATGTAAAGTTAAAAGATGCCTTGGAAAGGGAGTGGCAGTGCGCCACTATTCAATGTGATTTTGCCATGCCCGAACGTTTTGAGCTAACCTATATTGGGCCAGATGGAGAAAAACATCGCCCAGTTATGGTTCACCGGACCATCTTAGGAGCCATGGAACGCTTCATCGGAGTTCTGGTTGAGCATTATGCCGGCGCTTTCCCTACCTGGCTGGCTCCGGTACAAGTCGCCACCCTAACCGTGACCGACCCCCAAATTCCCTATGCCGAGGTAATTTCCCAGCAGTTAAGGGAAGCGGGAATCCGGGTGGAGAAAGATATCCGCAATGAAAAATTGGGTTTGAAGATCCGGGAGGCTGAGCTGCAAAAAATTCCCTACATGTTGGTCTTGGGGGAAAGGGAAGTAAAACAAAACCTGGTGGCCCCCCGCGCTCGAAGTGGTAAGGCTTTACCAGCAATGCCAATTGAAGAATTCATTGGTCTTATAAAAAAAGAATGCAACATAGGAGGTGAAACGTATAGCTAAAGAGGTAAACATCAATTGGGGCATTAGAGCACCGGAAGTCAGGGTCATCGATTCTGAGGGTAAACAAATAGGAATCCTGTCCCTGAAAGAAGCCATGAAAATTACCGAGGAGCAGGGATTGGACCTGGTGGAAGTCGCTCCGAATTCCAACCCTCCAGTTTGCCGGATCATGAATTATGGCAAGTACAAATATCAGCAAAGTAAACGGATCCAGGAGGCACGGAAGCATCAGACCATCATTCAGGTCAAAGAGGTCAAGGTAAGACCCCGCACCGAGGAGCACGATTTTCAATTCAAGCTCCGCCATGTTAAGCGCTTCCTCAGCGAAGGCAATAAAGTAAAAATCTCTATGCTTTTCCGGGGAAGAGAGATTGCTCATCCAGAATTCGGGAAGGAACTCCTTACCCGCTTCATTGAGGAAATCAAAGATTTAATCGTGCTCGAACAGCCTCCCCGAATGGAAGGGCGCAACATGGTCATGATCCTTGCCCCCAAGGGTTGAACGTATTAGGAAGTAGTCATAAACTTTTTCATCGCTAATCCTGAATGTTCCGGAAGAGGATTTTTTCCCTCGCGAATGTAAAAGAGAGGGTCAAAATTTATATATTTTTTAGAGGAGAATACGCCACATGCCAAAGTTGAAAAGCAACCGCGGAGCGGCCAAGCGCTTTAAAGCGACGGGAACCGGAAAAATTAAGCATTATAAGGCTTTTGCCAGTCATCTTTTGACCAGCAAGACCACTAAACGGAAACGGAGATTGCGAAAATCCATGTTGGTAAATAAAGGAGATTTAAGAAATATAAAAAGGTTGCTCCCATACCTCTAAGAAGGGAGGGATGTGGGTAGGAAGGCTAAAATCGGTCCGCGGACAGCCTTATAAGAAGGAGTAAAAAGAAATGCCCAGAGTAAAGAAAAGCGTAAAGACCAGAAAACGAAGAAAGCGGGTGCTGGAAGAAGCCAAGGGTTACAGGGGAGCGCGAGGCCACCTTTACCGCGCTGCTACCGAAGCGGTGGACCGGGCGCATAAATTTGCTTACCGTGATCGGAAGGCCAAAAAACGCACCTTTCGTTCTTTATGGATCATCCGCATCAATGCCGCCGCCCGGATTCATGATCTGACCTATAATCAATTGATCTCGGGCCTGAACAAAGCCAAAGTAGAGATCGACCGGAAAGTTCTGGCCGAAATGGCCATCTCGGATCCTTTGGGATTTTCTAAAATTGTGGAAATTGCTAAAGGACAAATAGGGTGAATGAAATAGGCAGGATACAAGAAAGGCTCAGGCGATTAGAGGAAGAGGCGTTAGCGGAGTTACGAGCTTCCCGAGGAGCAGTCAAAATTCAGGCCGTACGCACTAAGTATATTGGCCGGAAAGGCCTGCTGACCAACTTCCTGCGGGAAATGGGCCAGTTGCCTGTTGAAGAACGGCCGGCGTTGGGCCAGTTGGCCAATCAGCTAAAAGCAGCCTTGGAAGAAGCGACCGAGCAGGTTCTGGAAAAAGAGCACCAGCGGCAGAGAGCAGATCAATTGCTCCATGCCGGAGTCGATATCAGCCTGCCGGGCCGCAGACCTTCCTTGGGCAGTACGCACCTTATCACCCAAGTGACCGAGGAAATCATATCTATTTTCCAACGTTTGGGGTTTGAAGTCTCGGAAGGACCCGAGGTGGAATTAGACTATTATAATTTTGAAGCCTTAAATTTCCCCAAGGACCACCCGGCCCGGGATATGCAGGATACTTTTTATTTTTCCCCCAACGTGGTCCTGCGTACCCATACTTCACCGGTGCAGGTGCGCACCATGGAAAAGCGTCAACCCCCCCTGCGCGTAATCGCTCCCGGAAGGGTTTACCGCCATGATTCTGACCCCACTCATAGCCCTATGTTTCACCAAGTGGAAGGTTTCGTCGTGGACCATGAAATCACTTTCGCCGACTTGAAAGGAACCCTGACATTTTTTGTTCATCAATTTTTCGGTCCCAATGTACAGATGCGCTTTCGACCCAGTTTCTTTCCCTTTACCGAACCCAGCGCTGAAGTGGACATCCAATGCGTAATCTGCCAAGGCAAAGGCTGTCCGGTTTGTAAGAAGAGTGGGTGGTTGGAAATCCTTGGTTCGGGCATGATCGACCCGGAAGTCTTCCATTTTGTCGGGTACGATCCTGAGGTATTCACCGGTTTTGCTTTTGGATTAGGGGTCGAACGAATTGCTATGCTCCAGGTAGGATTAAGCGATATCCGCATTTTTTTTGAGAATAACCTGCAATTCTTGAAACAGTTTTAGAACAAAACATTCTTTTTTTGGACACAGATGAACACAGATTTTCAGGATATTAAATGCAAAAAAATGAATATCCGTGAATATCTGTGAAAATCCGTGTCCAAATGAATATAAAAAATCTGCGTCCTATTAAATTTATAAAAAGGGTGCCATGAAAGTCAGTTTCCAATGGCTGAAGGATTATATTGAATTTTCCCTCACTCCGCCAGAATTGGCAGAAACCCTGACCCATATAGGGCTGGAAGTGGAAAATCTCAGTGAATGGCAGCCAGTCTTTCAAGGGATAATAGTGGCCAGGATGGTCTCCATCCACCGCCACCCCCAAAGCGATCATCTATCCATCTGCACCGTCAACGATGGCCAGAGAGATTATTCGGTCGTCTGCGGGGCTCCGAACCTAAAGGTCGGCGAACGGGTAGCCTTGGCCTTAGAAGGATCTGTCCTTCCTGATGGCGGAAAGATCTCCAGGAGTTATTTCCATGGTGTTCTCTCCGAAGGAATGCTTTGTTCGGAAAAAGAATTAGGCCTGAGTGAAAATGCCGCGGGGATCATGGTTCTTGATCCCAACCTGCCACTGGGAGTACCCCTGGAAAAGGCTGTGGGTTTGCAAGATTGGGTTTTGGAGGTCAACATAACGCCTAACCGCGCTGATTGCCTTTGCCTCTTGGGTGTGGCGCGGGAGGTTTCAGCCCTGACCGGAAAACCTCTACGTTATCCCTCCCCGAAGGAAATGGATGGAAAAGTGGACGAGGGGCCTGGAACGACTGTGACTCTCGAGCGACCAGATTTATGTCCGCGCTACGTAGCCCAGTTAATCTTAGGAGTAAAAATCGCCCCATCCCCTTTCTGGATGCGCCGTCGCCTGGAAGCGGTGGGAGTTCGTTCTATTAATAACATCGTGGATGTAACCAATTACGTGATGTTAGAAATGGGCCAGCCACTCCATGCCTTCAATCTCGATCGCTTAGCGGAGAAGCGGATCGTGGTTCGAACCGCAGCCCCCGGGGAAAAATTCACCACGCTGGATGGAATGGAAAGGACTCTGCCGGAAGAGGCCTTGATGATTTGCGACGGTAAAAAACCCGTGGCCTTAGCTGGAATCATGGGAGGTTTGAATTCTGAAGTTCAAACGGAAAGTAAGAATATTCTTCTGGAAAGTGCTTATTTTGACCCCATGGGCATTCGCCGAACCTCCAAACGGATCGGTTTAGCTACCGAAGCATCGCTTCGTTTTGAACGGGGCATCGACCCCAACGGGGCCCTCCGGGCAGCGAATCGGGCTGCTGCTTTGATGGCCGAATTGGCCGGAGGAAAGATGGCCCGGGAAGCCGCGGACAATTATCCCCGTAAAATCGAACCCCAAAATATTTTTTTACGGGCGCAGAGGGTTAATAAAATTCTGGGGACGGCAATCGCCCCCCAAAAAATTCAAAGCTACCTACAGAATTTTCATTTGCAAGTCGAGTCGGAAAACTCGGACACTTTCCGGGTGATGATCCCAACTTACCGGGTCGATCTGCAACGTGAGATCGATCTCGTCGAAGAGGTCGCCCGGTTACATGGCTATCTTCGGATTCCGGTTACGCTACCTTCCGGAAGGGTATCCGCGGAGAAGAAAACTAAAATGCGACGGGCGGCTGAAAGAGCCAGGGATCTTTTCACTGCCTGCGGTTTTAGGGAAGTGATCACTTATAGTTTTATTTCTCCCAAGGCCCTCCAAGACATGAAATTGTTTCCCCCGGACAAACGGGCCCAAGCTTTGCGGATTCATAACCCTTTAAGCGAAGATCAATCGGTGATGCGCACCACTTTGATTCCAGGTCTTCTGCAGGTTGCTCGCAACAATATCCATCGGCAAAATCTCGACCTGAAACTTTTCGAGCTCGGTCGAGTTTTTTCTCCCCGGGACGATCAGGAATTGCCAGAAGAAATTGAAACCCTTTCTGGCTTCCTCGCGGGTTTGCGCGAGGAGGAATCATGGTCCAAACCGAAAGCCGAATGCGATTTTTTCGACCTCAAAGGGATGCTGGAGACGCTTCTCGACGGTCTGGGTGTTTCCGGATATCGTTTCCTGGCCTTGCAGGATGAGCCTTTTTTTCAGGCCGGTAAGGTTTGCCAGGTGGAAGTGAATGGAAAGGTACTGGGCGAGATGGGAGAATTGCACCCGGATGTGAGCGAGACTTGGGAACTCGGCCAGCAAATATTCATTTTTGAACTGAACTTCCAAGCTTTAGCCGAAGAAGCGGAAGCGCGCCGGTTTTTTAAACCGCTGGCCCGTTTCCCGGCCATCATTCGCGACCTTGCTTTGGTCGTCGATGAAAAAATTGCTGCTGGTGACATCTTACAAACGCTTTGGGAGGCCAACAATGGCTTGATTACGGAAATCAAACTTTTCGATCTCTACCGAGGAAAGCCAGTACCCCCGGGAAGGAAAAGCTTGGCTTTCCGGTTGAAATACCAAGAGGGAGATCGAACCCTAACCGATCGGGAGGTGAATCAATTGCACCAGAAGGTGGCAGATCTTCTGGTCGAACGCTACGGTGGAACGTTTCGCTAACTGGATGGTATAGGAATTTCCATATTGGACACAGATGAACACAGATTTTAAGGATATTCAATGCAAAAAAAACAGAAAATAGTTATCTGCGTTTATCCGTGGAAATCTGTGTCCTATTAAATTTACGAAAGAATTTTCATTGGCCGAAAAAGAGTAGGATTCTTTTTAAAAAGGGTGGATTATTAAAACTTGAACTTGGAAAGGAGGGCCTGGATTATGACGAAGGCGGATATCGTGGAAACCATTTACGGAAAAGTAGGTTTTTCCAGGAAAGAATCTGCGGAAATCGTCGACCTAGTATTTGACCTTATGAAAGAAACCCTGGAAAACGGAGAAAAGATTAAAATATCCGGGTTCGGAAACTTCATCGTACGGGAAAAGCGTTCGCGTAAAGGAAGGAATCCTCAAACCGGCGAAGAAATTCAGATTTCTGCCCGTCGGGTCTTGACTTTCAAGCCGAGCCAAGTTTTACGCAAAGCCTTAAATACCGTTTGAGTTTCATCCCATAGAGGCGGCTTTGGGTTCTGCTGCCTTCCAGGGTGATCGAAGGCCATGGAAAAAAAAATAAACTTTTCGATCCCCGAGAAACTTTACTATAAAATCGGTGAGGTCGGCCAAATCACAGGTGTTGAACCCTATGTTCTGCGCTACTGGGAATCGGAATTCAAGATTGTTACTCCCGGGCGCACGCACTCGAAACAACGTTTATACCGCAGGAAGGACCTGGAGCTGATCTTAGAAATCAAAAAACTTCTATATGAAGAAAAATTTACCATTGCTGGGGCCAAGAAGAAATTGCAAAAGATGAAAGCTGGGCGGGATAAGCAATTAGAACTTGAGTTTCCCGAAAAAAAATACCATGACGCCCTATTGCATGTTCGCAGGGATCTGGAAGACTTGCGGGGCCTTCTAAGCAAAAGGAGAGTTGACAGCCCAACGTAAAAATGATATGAAAAAATAAAAATCGGGGCGTAGCGCAGTCTGGTAGCGTACCTGAATGGGGTTCAGGTGGTCGCTGGTTCAAATCCAGTCGCCCCGACCACAAAAGCCTGTAATTATCAGGCATTGCCAGCCACCTCAGAAATGGGGTGGCTTTCTTTTTCCCAACTTCTTACTAAGTTCTTACTATTAGCGGTAGGGAAGGGGAGTAAACCATTTAAACGGTTCACTTCGTCCCGCTGAAATTGATCGTTCAAATGCGCATATCGCTCTGTCATTTTTAGGGTGGTATGGCCCAGGTGTTCTTGGACGGACTTCAGTGAAGCCCCCCTCATCATCAGATAGCTTGCCGACGTGTGCCGCAGATCATGAAAGCGGAAATCCTTGATCCCTGCCCGCTTTAGGACCGTCCTGAAAGATCGTTGAAGGCTCTTTATTGGCTTTCCATCGGACCCGGTAAAAATATATTCGCTTTCTCCCCGGGGGATGCTTTCAAGCAACGCGATCATGTCATTATTCAAAACCTTGTCGGTCCACTTCTTTTTCTTCTTTTCGTAAAAATAAAGTTTCCTAATTTCGTGCTCATTCCCGTTTTCATCAGTCAATTTCTCGTGTTTATAGCCAGACCATTTCAGGTTGAGAAGGTCCGTCTTTCTCATCCCCGTGAGGATTGCGGCCTTGATGATATTTTTAAGATATTTGGGGGACTTTCTCGCACCTCCACCTCTGCCTTTGGTATTCCTTTCGGGCTTTTTGTCAAGGGCATCTATAAGGCTTTTTATTTCTTTGGTATCAAGGAAACGTAGACGGCCGTTTTCGTCATAGAAAAAGGTGTCCTTTCCATTCCCATCCCTGAAATCCTTAAAAGGATTCCTTTCCATCCATCCCCACAGGACAGCCTTGTTGAACATGTGGTTCAGAGTTTGCAGTTCGCGGTTGACGGCGATATCCGACCTTTCCCTTTCAAATCGGGTTAGGGTGCTCTTCCTCTGTGTTTTGAGTTTGTCAAGTTCGAGGGTTCCTATCTCCCTAAGCCTTGTCTCGCCGAAATGATCCTGGAGGATTTTGACGTAATACTTTCTGGTGTTCCTGAAATAAGGGTCATTCTCGGAATTCTTCTCGTACTCGTCGGCCAGGTTGTTAAAGGTCTTCCTCTTCAAGGCAACCAAGGATATGGGGCGACCTTTCTTATCCTTCCTTTCGGCAAGTTTCTTTTGCGCCTCTCCCAGGAGCGGGCCGACTATCTCCCGGTGCTTTTTTCCCCCGGCGTAATAATCGATCCCATAGACTTCACCACGCCCGCCCACATACTTAAAAATTCCGGGGTGTCTGGTCTTCTGATATTTCCCGCCGTATCGATTCATTTATTTCCCTCCCTTCTCTCCCTTATTATCTGAAAGGGCAGGGGGACCGGGAGTTTGACCTTCCCCAAGGTGATCAGCCTTGCCCTTTAAGCTCATTTTAAGAGGATTAGTTTTTATTTGCATTTGTAAACTGTACCCTCTGCGATGGCCATTTTATATTCAAACTGGCCTTTCTCTCTCCAAACGATATGGGTTCCCCCCATTTCTGCCGCTTTTAGAATGGCTCCATCTTTAGTTGCATCAGATGTTTGTTTGGCCCAGAAAAAGGGAACAAAAGCCTGCCATAGTTTGTAATCTCCCTCAACCTTACCCAAGATGATACATTGAGGGAATTTATTCATTTCTTCAATGGTAGATTCTATGATTGGTCTATTTGCTTTTTTTTGTCCCATCCAACCTCCAGGGTGGGCGCATCCTGCCAAAATAACCAAAATCCAAAACAACAAAAATATTTTTTTCATCTTCCCTCCTACATGACACCCAAAGGTTTTTCGTCTCCTTTCTTTTTAGATTTCTTCTTTAGGTATTCCCCTAAAGATTTCCGTACCAATTCACCCAAGCTTATTCTTTCTTTGACAGCTTGATTTTTTGCCTGTTCCCACATTTCCATTGGGAAAATAATATTCGTCTTAATGTCCTTTTTTTTCATCGAACCTCCTTTTTAGGTGTAATTATACAATTGGGGTAAAATATTGTCAAGAGTAAAATGAGGGTAGTTTAATGAGTTTTTGGTAGGTCTGCTGGCATCACAACCCGACTTTTTGAATTGACATTCCTTCCCATTCTGTTATTATCCCCTTAGAAATACGCTCTCCAATCACCTTGCTCGGAGGGAAGGCATGGTAAGGAGATATTGGACCCCATTTCTTAAAAGAGAGGTGGGGTTTTTTTAATGACTTCTTATTCTGACAACTGGGCGTGAATTGGGGTATTATACGGATCAATCTATTGATGTTAGGCTTTGACTCAGGAGAGCCGGGAGGTCCAAGATGAGCGCAATTATGATCTTTGCTTTACTATGTGTCTCTACGTCGGTGCTCGCTCAATCGGAGCCGTTTGAGTTCAAAGGCATCACACTGGGTTCGGACATCGCGGCTATCGAGGGTAACTCAAGGTTTTCGTGCCGTGATTCCAACAGTCCAGGGGCCGACCAAACTTGCAGCCTTCGCGAGGGGGAAACGATTGCCGGGGCTCCGGTTAGTGCACTGCTACTGACTTTCTACGGACGGAAACTACACGGTATCTATATCTGGTTTGATGCTAAGCACTTTCCTCAGGTCGCGGGTGCACTCAAGGAGAAATATGGTGAGGGCGACCTCAAGACGAAAGAGGTTCAGAATCGAATGGGTGCGACTTTCGAGAACCGGATCTATACCTGGCGCAAACCTGGGGCAACCCTCCATGTCGAGCGGTTCGCGGGCAAGCTTGACAGGTCTTCCGTGATCTTCCGAACTGATTTCGCAATTGAGGAATTTGGGCGGCGACGTGGTTCATCAGCAAAGGAAAAAGCAAAGGACCTGTAGCCTAACCGTCAGTTCGAGCGGATCGGTTACCTGCGATGCTTCGCTTGTGGCAACCGCTCAACTGAGTCGTTATCCCCTCTTTCAATCCGTGATCATTAGATCCTCAAAAATGAAATCAAATATTCAATTTTCAAAGAGCGAGGCAGGGTCAGAAATGGCTCTGCCTTACAAGAAAATAGACAGATCCTTTTTGACGTAATATTTTTTCCCAAACTCCCGGCACAATTCGACCGCCTCTTCCGCGAAGGTTTTCCAATCTATTCGATCCGCCCGGCGGTCATGATTCCACCGGCCTATTTTGTATTGGTCCACAAAGTCTTTGGTCTGGTGGATTAGTTCAAGGGATTGGTCTGGGTCAATCACTGGCTCCAGGCTGGCCCATGTTCTGATTCCCAAGGCGTGAGCTTGTTTGAGGGCATCGATTCTTTCCTTGGGTAGAGCCGCCACCGGTTCCCATTTCAGGGAATCTTCTGCATTTAAGAAAGTGAGCGTGGCCCCATACTGTGATTTTGGATCTTTGGCCAGGAGGTCAAAATCCCGGGTGCTCCTGGGTCCGCCCTTGGTCAAGATGTTTACGCTCACGTCATAAAGGCGAAGCCGCTGGATGATCTCGCGGGTTACTTTCGCCTCTGTGTCGATCGGCTGATAGGGGTCACAGGTGAAACAGAGGAAAACGGATTTCCCCCTGATGGCCTCGAGCTCCTTATTGAGAAGTTTCTGATTCAGGGCCCGGGCCTGGGGGTTGCCGTGGAATTGCTCCGGGGACTTGTAGAGAATCGGGGGGGGGACATAGCAGTATCGGCAGCCATGACCGCATCCCTTGTAATGGTTCAGAGCCAGTTCTCCGTATTCCCCCGCCTTGCCTTTTGGTCTGTAAATATAGGCCATTTTCCCTTCCTCGCTATCCTTAAAGTATTTTATTAAAAAATTTAAAATATGTCAACAAAATTCGACACTTAGATAATTTTTTCTTTTATCCGGAGTATAGGAAATTTGGCATTTTTTGACGCCCCTGCTTGCCAGGTATCGGAGAAATTTTTGTTGTCCGGCGCGATAAAACAGCGTAGGAACCTTCTTTATCATTCCATTGGTATAACCGAGAGCGTTCAGCATCTTTCGCGGAAGGGTGCCCCATTGGGATTGAATGAAGGTTATAAAAACCATCTTCGGCTGTGAGGATTTGCTAAAAATTCTTTCAAGCTGGCCAAATGGCACCCCGTAGGCGTCCACGTCCACCACATCGAAATTATCATAGTCCAGATCGAATTTTAGGTTGTTGCCGACCAGGTAGGTCCCCCGCTTGCCCCTTTCGCGGTCGATGCGGAGGATCAGGATTTCCCGCCCCGTCCTCTTTTCGATTTCGGCCCAAATCAAACCATTCCCGGAAAACATATCCAGAACCTTGACCGGGTTCTTTTCGGGAAGGCCCTCGATCCTGAGTTTTATTTTTTCCTCAAAATAGGAATGATCGGTTTTAATTGCTGCCCTGTTCGTATTCCACCCCCGGGACTTCCAGAATTTTATCCAGGTACTTTTGAATGTCGATCATTTTTTCCGGCGGGAAGGATAGCAAGACATGGGTCATCTTGTATGGTCTCAGGTCGATTTCTTCATGTTCAAGATTATCCTTAAATAGCTCTTCCTCGGAAAACCCGGTAAGCTCCAAATCAATGTCATCCAGATCAGAAAGGATTCCGTCGAGCATGGGAAAGTCAAACTCCCCTCCGTGTTTGTTCGCCGCGATATTCGCCGCCTTCTCTTTTTTAAGATCCCAATCGACCTCACGGTAAACCCAATCTCCAAACGGTGTCTTGATGAATCCTTGCGCCACGGTCCCGAGATCGTCCTGACAATTCTTTTTGACGATTTCCCAATCTGGCCGAAGATGTTTTATCCTTTGATGACCACCGATCAAGTTCCCCGTTTGACGATTAAAGATAATCCCGGAGAGGTCTCCAAATTCCCTCATGGCTTTCCCGAGCATATCAAGTTTCTTCTCACTTATCTTTCGCGGGTTGTGCTTGGCTGGTTTCAAATCCTTTACCTTCATAGAATTGGCCTCATTCGCAAAAATTTTATTATGTCTGTCGGAAATATATTTGTCGTTCCTTAAATTATTGCACTCATGCTCGAATGATTTAGAGTCCTTAATCAAGGGATACTTTGCCATTGACACCTTACCCACAGTTTGGTAAAGGGAAAGAAAAAGGAGGTATTTAAAATGGAAAATTTTCCTGAATACCTAATTCTGCCAGACAAGGTTTATGCTCTCTCTGTTGACCGACCAATTGAAGAAGGTCGGGCGTTTGAGCGTCGCCTCATTGATTATGCTATTACTCTGACCAATCCCACGGATAATTCGGATTACCATTCAATTCTTCTCGGAATGAACAAATTATTGTATGAAACCTATCGAGAAGCAATTCCCATAGAATGGCTTCTTTCAAGATTTTTGGTTGACTACATTAGATCTGATACACTCTATCTCCTCGGCGACGTGGATGGGCACGTATTAGATCAAACAAATTACGAAAATTATTTGGGACAAAAAATCATTTCCAATACCCAAGCAGATAAGCAATTATGGACGATTTTAGATTCCTGGATCCGTGTTTTTCCTAAGAAAGAGATTTCATGGCTTGATATATATGTTTCGGTGACTATCACAAAATCAATCCTGGATAGAAGTATTAATTCGTTCATTCATAGAGACCGCATGAGAGAAACCATGAAGGGCGTGTATGAAATCTCCCATAAAATTTTAAATGACAAGATCAAGATAGGATCACCTCCCAAGTGATAATGGCCCTCGGAGGATAGTCGAGAAAGGGGCCAGCTTTCCTGGCCCCCCTCCGGAGGAAATGAGAACTTCGAAGTTTTTGGCCACCTATTTTTTGCCCGGCGGCCACGGGGCTTAAGAAAATGTATAAGTTCAACCGGGACCTAAACAGTCCCGGCGATGGGTTGCCCCGGCGAGAAACGTGGATCATCCCCGCCAGCCTCGACGGGGCTTTAGGCCCACCCACTGGACCCAGGAGTGCTGGCAGGGCTATTGTTTTTTCTTTTTAAAGTTTCTAATTTCAGATGCGATTTCCAGGCTCGACTTTTTGACGCCAGCGAACTCCTCGTCGAGATCATCCGAATCAGATTCTTTAAGAGAAACCGTCCAGTCCTCAAGTTTTTGCCGAAATTCGACCAAGGGATTGTATACGATCCCCTCGCGTGTCAAACTTTCTTCAAGCTCTTTGAGTTCCTTTCGCAAATCTTCAAAGGGTTTTTTCTCGCCGCCCGTTTTCTTCTCCGGCTGACCTTCCTCTTTTTTCATGCCGAAGGCCCCATTAAACATCGCTTCCCGCTCCGCCCTGGCCGCCTGGCCCGTAGCACTTTCCAGAACGGACGCGTCACCCTGCCTTTCCTTTACCCATTTATCAAGATCCTTTGCCCGGGGATCACTTCCCGGCTCAAACTCGATATCCAAAATTTTGAACTTATTCATACAACCTCCAGTGTTTGACCCCCCTCATTCGAAGAGGGTTTTCTTTACTTTTTCAAAAATTGCCGAAGCTTTTCAATTTTCTCCCCGCGACTTTTCCGGCTTCGCGCAACGGATTCCTCGTGTTCTTGCAAAACGTCCTGAATGTCCTTTCCGGCGGGAAGAGCTTGAATCGCCGCGTCAAGAATTTTCGGCATGGACTTCAGCAAAAGGCAGGCCCAAAGCGGATCACTGAAAACCTCCAGCAGCCTCGCATTAAGGTCTTGGCGCTCCACTTTGACATGCTCCCGGCTTTGCGCCGTTTCTTCAAGGGTGATCAAATTTTCCAACCACGCACCATCACGTTTCAAGACCTCCGCAAACTTACTGGACAGTCTTACCTCAATCCCCGCTATGGCCTCTCTTAATTCAATTGTACTCTGTGCCCGGCCTTTCGTGACAATCTCCTGATCGAATAGACGTTCAATATTTTGCTTTAAGGAATAATCAAGGGCGCACGCGGCCGCGCCTTCTTTGGTTATAAATTCCAAAGCATTGGTCCTATAAAAAACCCTTGAGTCGCCCTCTTTTTTGATAACCTCGATTTCATCGGCCAAGATTTCGATAACTTTTTCCCGGGTAGCATCGGGCCAAAATGGTCTTCCCGTTTCTTGGGAGCCGCCGGAATAAAAAGTCCGCTGCTGCCTTTCTTGATCCTCGTCATTGCCACTTGTTCTGCCAAAAAAACTCATTTTTCCTCCTGTCAATATTTTTAATATTTCTCCCACTAAGGCTTTTCTTTACCAAAACCCAGGCCTGCCCGGAGCTCTTCGGCCTCGGCATTTCGCCTTCGTCGCCGGGCCGCAATCAAAGCCTTGGCTTCCTCAGTCAATCCGTCCAGGCTGCCGGAGTCCGGAGCGACCGGGGGTTTCGGGATTCCGAGTTTTTCATGATCGCCCTTTCGCAACGGTTGGTATTCATCGCCATCTTTTCCGCTCATATTTTCCCTTCCTTCTAAAAATCCCTATCCCAAATTTCTTTCGATTTACGGCGGACATAAAAGGCGTCCTTCCCCTGGCCGCCGATATTCTGCACCCTCGGAGAAACCCGCTCACCGAATTCATTAAATCGGTAACCCGAATTAGGATCGATCGCGTACCGCAACTCCCAAGGTTGCTCTGATTCCGGCGCTGTGCTGGCAGCATGGACAGCCATAGCAAGGGCGACAATCGCGTCAATCTTGTGGCTCGCCTTCTCCTTGACAATCCTCATTCCCCTGGGAGTTTCCTTACCTACTGCAAAGGAAGCCTCTCGCCTGAGTTCATTATCAGCATAAAGCCTCAAAGTTCTATGCTTCACCGCATCATACAAGGCTTGGCCTATATCCGTTAAATTGCCCACGGTCTGCGGATATTCCTGCATGTTGATCCCCATCCCTCTCAATGTCGTAGCCGAACGATGAAATTGATAGGGATCATAACGCACCTCTACTAAAGCGAAATTAGATGCTAACCACTTGACATATTCTTCCATGGTATTCTCATAATCCATCGTCGCCCTGGGCGAGGGTTGCCATTCCCTCATCGGTCCCAAACAAACCTGATTTCCTTCTCGATAGATCGAAACCACGGCACTCCGATCCCGCTTGACACTGGCGTCTGCCGCCGCCCAAAGCTGAAGCCGGGGATTCGGAAGGGGCGGCCGGTGCTCGGGGTCAACGCAGGCGTCCCATTGATCCATTTCAAAAAAGCTTGACTCATTACTTACCCATCGGTTTTCATGCAAACGAAGGAAGGTATTGAGACGAAGGTCCGCCCGCTGGCTTGCATAGTATTCAGGCGTTTGCCAGGACATTCTCGGAATATGATCCCAAAAAACAAACAAATCGCCCAAGGTGTAAACGGGAAAATCCTCCCCCAATGGCCGGTTGACTCCGGGCTTGACGTTGCCCTGCTTATCGAAAACTCGCTGGTAGATTTCCTCCAGGAGAACGCTTTCACCCTCCCAGCCGGCGTAAGTTGAAATGAATCTGATTGAATTCTTGCGGGTAGGGACCGGCGTCAGCTCCTCATAGAGTCTGCGGCTGCGCTCTGACATGAAACCCCATAATTCATCAAAGCTGGCAAGGCCCTGATTCGCGCCCGCCTCTCCCGCATAGTCTGAAGGAATGGCCTTGATTGTGGTCCCGTTATCGAGGGTGATTAAGTTTCGGGTGATATACGCCTCTGCCCTCAGTGCTGGGTTGCGTTCGATGAATCCCCGACCCGAATCATAGACCCGGCTAACGGCTTGATCCAAGTCGTTTGACGCGATGATTATCTCATCGGGTGGTTGAATGCAGAAGGCCCACCATAGGGTGACAAGCGCATTGACAGCCGTTTTCCCTGACTTCTTCGGGGCTGAATAGATCACCGTCCGGTAGGTGAGGCGGCCATCCTTACCGAACTTGAAGGCTTTGCCCAGGATCCGCCGTTGATGGGGTTCAAGTCGAAGGGGTTGCCCGTCCTCGCAAATAGCAAATTTGTCGATAAATCGGCAAAGGTCAACCGTTGGGGTTTTCTTTTTTTGCTTCACCTTGTTCCGCCTTTTGCTGGGGTTGCTGCCTTTGGGCCAGTTCAAGTAGTTGCTCGTTTAAACTTTTCATTCGCTTTTCCATTTTCCTTATCCCTTTGGGACCGTAAATGTCGCGGAGGTCCCCACGACAGGAATTTGCCGTGGAATTGAACGTCCTGTTATATTTCTCATTCGTCATGATGGCCAAAATCGCATTATCCTTTTTCGAGCGAAGCAAGGTTCCGATGAACTCTGACAGAGCGAAGTATTTCCAAAAGGCGAGCTCCGCTAAGGCTCTTTGCCCAAAGCTTAGGTCGTCCCCGCCCAAGTCGTTTTGAATGCCTGAAACAAACGCTTTCCATGCCTTTCTTGGCTTCGTCCGGCCATCAACCTTGTCAATAGCCTGGGGCTTGCGATATAACCCCCCGTAAGTCTTCCTTAAACGTCTTTTGGCGATATATTTCTTCATAAGCCTTATGTACTATAGGGTTACTTTACCCCCATAAACCTGATAGTAAGAACATAGTAAGAAGTTTATTTTCTATGCTAATTTATATAATCATTTCAAAGCCTTGGTTTTGCGCTCCTGTTTCCGCATCAGGTGCGCGGTTATTTTCTCCCCCGCTGGAAGCATCCCCCTGGGGCAAGCCCTCGACTTTTGCACCTTCCTTTTCCCCGTCCCGATGGTATTTCACCCCCCTGCCTTGCTCCATCCACGACTCAATTTCTTCTTCCCGAAAGCGGATTACTTTCCCGGCCAATCTGAAAAATGGAATTCTCCCCTGGTCACAGAGTTTGTAAATCCAGACCCGGGATACCTTCAGCCTTTTTGAGAGCTCTTCGGGGGTCAAAAATGTTTCGGTCATGTCCCTTTTCTTCTTTTTGTCAGCACTTTTGTCAGCACTACCTCAAATACTTCTTTTCCACAATGAAGATAAAGACTTAACTGTCAGCAAGGCTATAGAGATACTATTAGAGCTTTTTTAATACCCCCTCTCTATATAAGGAGTGATGTTTTGTTAATAAAATCATACGATTAACCCCTAAAAAACACCTGCTGACAAATCTGCTGACAGCTTTCACTCGATTAGCCCATAAATTTGCCTTTTGGGGTCGAAACTTACTTCCCTTGCCCGCTGGAGATTTTGAATAGCGTTATTCCAAACGAAGATCCCCGCCCGCTGGTAAGTTACGCGCCTTTGGAGTTCCCGTTTGGGCAAGGGTCCACGAGAAAGGACGCGCCGGATTTGCTCTTCCATTTTCGCAATAGCTCCCTCAGCATCGATGGGGGATAATTCCCGCCGGATATCATGCTGCCAGCGCAGAAGATTGACCACTCGGGAAACGATGTCGGCCGTGATCCGGCTCTCCCCTTCATTCACGGCAAAGAGGATCATCAACCTTAATCCATACCCGTCAAGCCGTTTTGTAAACGGTGAGGGTTCAACGGCCATGTACCACTCGTGAAAAATTTCCCTCGCTTCTTCTTCGATTGGAAGGCGAATCTTCCTGGCCCCCTCAAAAACTTTTAGCAGTTCTCCAAGCCCTTGCCGCAAAGGTCTGATTTCACTCTCGGGGATTTCCCGGGGAATTGAATATTTTCTCTCACCGTGGTCCTTGACAAGCCACAAGCGATTTAGAAAGCCGATATCCAGAAAGGCCGGGCTCCACATTCGGGCGAAGGTTTCCTGGGTGCTCGCGGCCAACAATGAAAGCCTGCCGTCTTCAATTTCGATGGAGTGCGTCTTGGTCATGGAATGAAAACGGTTGTCTTCAAAGAGTGAATTAACACATGGCAGCAGGACGGCGCCATCGATCGCGCTTTTGGAGACGAAACTTTTCAGTTCATCGAAAACAAGAAGGGTTCTGGGGCTTTCTTTAAGCCGATTGGCGAGGCCCTCCGCAGAGCCCACTCCGTAGCATGCCCGGAAAGCCCCGGTTTCAAGCGTGCTCTCGAAAAACCTGACCGTCTTCTTTATTGATTCGCTCTTCCGATCATCCGCTGATTCGCCCACGGTCACCGTGTAAAATCGCGGCTCCGGCTGGAGTTCGCTCTGAATGGTTACGCGGTCCGCAATGACATTGCCAAGGCAAGTCAGAAAATTAAAAACGAAGAAAGACCAGGGTGATTCAAGGTAGGTACTATAAAGCTTTGCAAACTCCCCGGCCAGGCCCCCGATGGCTTCCCGTGGAAAAGTTCCCCCCGTGGCCGTAGGCGCCGTCAGGATTGATTTTTTATAGACAAGAGCCGCCGGTGCTTTAACGCCGCAATTCTTTCCGCAATCCCAAGAGCGTTTAATCTTTTCACACGGGACAGGCCCAGCCCCTAAAGCGTGAAGGATTTTTTCATCCGTCTCCCTGGGTGAATACCGAGGATAGCCCCTTGAGAGTGAATGAATAAGTTCTCGGCCTCCCGTCTCCTTTGCAAAATTCGAGATCATTGCGTACCATTCCGGCTCTGGAAGAGTGGCCCGGTCGCGGTCGCAGTGTTGAAGGAATCTGCACTCCAGAATTTTTTTAATCCGATCTCCGAAAGCACTACCTTCCGCATGTTTACTCACGGGCTCTTCTTTCCATTCTGGAAGGTCCGAATTGACAAAGTCGGAAAGGTCGTATTCAACGCCATTCATCTGAATGACACGGACTAAAAATGGTGGCTGATATTTAAAATTATATGTTCCAGAGATCCGCAGGATATGGCTTGCATCGGTGGCGTTCATGTCCCCCTGGAAATATGAGGCAAGTCTTTTATTTGTATTTCCTACCATGGGAATTTCCGATTTATCCGCTGGCTCTCTCAATTTCCAGTAAACTTGAAAACGATCTGTGCTGGTCTCGACGACGGCAGAGGGGGGGAACGGACCTTCCAAGATAGGCTTTAATGGCCCAAGATCCTTGTCAACCCAAACCATTGGGTTCTCGACGATGCCATCTTTTTTTCCATTGTTGCCGTTTCGGAGGGCCACTGCATGGTAGGAATTTAGATTGCGATGATCTTGTAAGACGGCATCAAGCAAAGAGGGGTTTTCTGTAAGCGCAGATAAAGGAATAAATTCGTTTTGAGGAAATTGGCCGCCTAAAAATCTAAAATTAATATTGCCATATTCACATCGCTGAAATAGCCATGATAAAAAATCAAGTGGAGTGATTTCCATTTTTCTTTTCCTTTTCCCAGGCCGAGAGGATAGCAATTTCGATCTGTTGCTTTTGTTCCCCTGGGATGGACAGCAGGGCTCGATAGCGCACCTGGCCGTCTTTATCCTTCCATGAAACTTGTGGAACGCTTATCCACGCGCGTTGGCCATCCTTCTGAACGATACGCCAGTCATGGATGACCCATTCGCCCAGCCTTATCGACACGAAGGCTTTTAAAGGAGCATTTCCCGCCAGGACGCGCAACTCGACCACTTCTGGATTCATTCGTTTTTGTCCTTGCGCATTTCTATGAGCTTCAGGGCAGTATGCAAGCGTTCCAATTCATCTGGCCGCGCTTCAACCAGGCCCCGCTCAAGGATGCTAATTTTAGATGGATGAATTCCCGATAGCCGTGCCACTTCAAGTTGTGTCACCTCATATTCCCGCCGCTGCTTCCGAAAATCAGTCATTACTTGCCTCCCCCAAAAAAAAATAGAGTTGCCCTTTCGAACAACTCTATTATAATGAATAATTTTTTTTAAATTATGCGTCAAAATAAGGGTGATACTATATTTTGACCTATAGAGGAAAATCGGAGGGTTTATTCTTGGGAAAGGAAGAAATGGATTAATCTCAGCAGGGCAAGATACCTTCTCCTACCTTCTCAATATGCCTTTTCGCTCTTTGCCTGTCCCGATAGATTGACCTCATGACCTCATCTGAATAAGTGAATTTTCCCGCAATGTATTCAAACTTCTTTTTTTGTACTCCGGGATGATATCCGCAATCTGCCGCCAGGTGAGATCCCGCTCGAAGCCATCATAAACGTCCAAATACCTCTGAAGGTTACTGAACCCTCGCCTTTTGACAATATTCAAGGTTTGCTTTTTGCGAGTTATTATTCTGCGAAATTTTTTACTTAGCTCGTCGATATCTTCGTCTCCATAAAGATAAATTTTCAGGTGGATCGGCCAGGTGGAATTTTTCACCTTTCTTATAAACTCTTCCTTGAATTCTTGCAGCGACGGTTCCCTCTTCCAATGGTGTGTGAATTCGTCAATAATTTTTATCAGGTCAATCCTGACTGATTCGCCCTCGCTCCAATCTACGATGGAGGCTGGAGACCTTCTAAAGTTGATGCGTTGTTCTTTTATCCAGCACCAATACTCCTCAAAAGGTACATCAGAAATGTCGTGATAATTAAGAAATAGAATTACTTTTTGAGCAAGAGTACCATTTTTGTCTTTTAAGAATTTCTTCGGCATCGGAAGTTTGGGGTTTTTCCTCTGCCGTCTCAACCAGCCGCAATAATCCTGATACTCTGAATTTCTTTTTAAATACTCAAATCGCATTCTATAAAGGTCTTTTAATGAATCTACTTTTGCCATTTTCGATTCCCTTCGTCGGCCCTTTTGGTTGGGAGCCCCAGGCGGTGAGGAAACCGGCTTTTCGGGTCGCGTTCCCTATGGCCTCCTATTTCATGCCTACATTATTTTGAGTTCAATTTATTGGAGAAGTCAAGGTTTGAGCCTCAGAGCCAAGTCCTCTCCATCCAAAACTGAAAAGTCAGGGTGATGAGGATTGGCTTTCTCCAATGATCCTATTTCTTCGTTTTTTCAATCATCTCCTTTAAACCCTGCATTTCATATGATGCTTTTGCCCATACGATCCTTACTACTGCGCCAAGATCAAGTGAAGGCAACCTGGGATTGACAATGGCTCCACCCTCTTCCCGGGGTTTATTGGTTTCAGGATAGAGGCGCAGGATTTCATCTACTTGCCTATTTTCTATTTCTTGCCACCTATTGCGTAAACGGTTATAACGTTTTGTATCTTCCGAATCGTTAGGCTTATCAGGTGTAATTTCGTGTTTCCCTATTAGTCCATGTGCTATTCCGGAGCGAGATTGTGTTTTTTGTCTCCAACAGGAACCAGCATATTCATAATGTCTCATAATCCGCTTAACCAATGTTGCCAATTCGGGATTACTTTTTGCCTCCTCATCTTCCAGAAATTTGTCCACTTCAAATTTAACGCTTCCCAGTGTATCCATGTAGGTTCTATAGTTAACCCCCACCCTGGTTCTGGCTTCCAGTTTTTTTAGAGTTTCAAGGGCGTTGAGACTTTTCTTGAGGTCTTCCTGCGTTCTCACCTTACCAACAAGAATTACTAAATAAGTTCCATCAGCTTGATACCCAATATCCATAATTTGAAACCCAGGCAATAGAACTGCTTTAGCTTTGCTTTCGACCTTATCGTACTTTAATTCAAAATTTTCAACTTTGGTGATCGAGGAAATTTCAACACCCGCTCGCTCTATCGCTTGAAGCTTTGCATTCATCATTGCTTCCAGATAATCTTTTTGTTTGGTCGTTTTTATTCCATCATCAATTCCTTTAATGGAAACGTCAATATCTTCACAAAAAAGTAATGCTGGGAAGGATGATAAAGAAAGCACGGACAAGATAAATATCCATTTAAGTCCCTTTTTCATACCTATATTCATGTTGGTCCCCTCCCTTCCTACTCAATTTCTGCTTTGCTTTAAGAACAAGAAACCCCATTCCTCTTCCTGCAAGAAATGGGGTTTCATTTTCCAAGGGCCATACGGACCCCCCATGGATTGAATGGTAATGAAGATTTGGCGAGCTAAGAATTCAGAGCATAGTATAGAAATTGGGTGAAGAAGTCAATAAGGAAGATGGCGGAAGATGGGGACTCTTTTCAGGAGGCCCAGGGTCCTGAGGAAAGGACCTTTTCGGCCGGCCGGGCCTATGGGCTCCGAAAGTTCTTACTAACTTCTTACTACTAACCAAATTCACACCTAAAAAATCCTTGTAATTTTAAGTGGTATGAATTATACTTTTGTTACAAAACGGGGTTTTAAAAAACGTAAATTCTCCCTTTAGAATCAAATGGTTATGGTGGAGCGTGGATTTCAGTTTTATAGAATGGGGTTCAGGTGGTCGCTGGTTCAAATCCAGTCGCCCCGACCACAAAAACCGCTGGGGGCGGGAAAAATGAAGGGTGAGATACACCTCACCCTCCATCGAGGACAAAAGACCTCGGGACTTTTGCGGATCCCGCCGAAGCGAACTCCCTCCATCCGGTCATTTCTCTGCTTTAAGCCCCGCAGGAGAGAATAGATGAAAGCCAAATTCATTTCTTTTTTTATCATTCCTTTCATTTTTATTCTGGGGGGGTGTGTGACGGCTTCCGTTCAAAAAGATTTGGTTTGGTCAAAGGATTTTCAACCTCAACATTATCAACTGCTGGCCGTGATCGATAGGTATCCGCAAATTCAGTTCGCCGAATATGTCGAAGCTGAGCTGCTGAAGAAAGGTTATAAAAAATTACCTTCTGTCCCTTAAAGGTTTCTTCCTTTGGCTCTACACAGGCGACGTCGGAAAAAATGAACAAGGAGGGATTACATGGAAAAAGAATTTGTCCGTTGTCAGATTGAGGAAGGAATTGCCGTGGTAACGATCGACAACCAACCCGCTCTGAATGCCTTAAATCAACCTACACTTGCCCAACTGGATCAAATCTTCGAGGCCTTAGCCGGGGATCTTGAAGTCAAGAGCGTAATCATCACCGGCGGAGGGGAGAAATCATTCGTGGCTGGGGCGGATATATCAGAATTTAATCAGGTCAAAGGTGATTCAACTGCGGCGTTTATGGCCCGCGGTCAGCGCATTTTCGATAAAATCGAGGCTTTTGATCGGCCGGTTATCGCCGCCATCAATGGATTTGCTCTGGGAGGTGGGAATGAGCTGGCGATGTGCTGTGACATACGCATCGCCGCGGAAAATGCCATCTTCGGACAACCCGAAGTATCTCTAGGTATCATTCCAGGATATGGGGGAACCCAACGCCTGCCCCGCTTGATTGGAGCGGGCAAAGCGAAAGAAATCATTTTTGCCGATGAACGCATCAATGCCCAGGAGGCCCTGCGGATAGGATTGGTCCAAAAGGTCGTTCCCAAAGGCCAAGCAGTAGAGGAGGCCAAGAAACTACTTAAAAAAATAAATAATAAAGGTCCGGTGGCCATTAAAATGGCGAAAAAAGCGATCAACGAAGGCCTGGCCATGTCTTTGCGCGGAGGCCTGGACCTGGAAGCACAATGTCAAAGCGTTTGTTTTGCTACTGAGGACAAAGACGAAGGAGCAAGAGCCTTTATCGAAAAAAGACCAGCAAATTTTAAGGGTAAATGACAACTTTTAGCCACAGAGGTCACAGCGCGGCAGAACCGCAACCAAAATCCATCGGCCCCCCTCACCTTCATCCTTTCCCCCAAGGGGGGAGAGGGCAGGGGGAGATTTTTGAAGCGGTGAACATTTTTCTTTTTTGAAAGGAGAAAAAGATGGAGATTAAAAAGATATGTGTGCTGGGCGCAGGATTGATGGGCTCGGGAATCGCCCAAGTAGCAGCTGAAGCGGGTTACGAAGTTACCATGCGGGACATCGAGGACCGTTTCGTCCAGGGGGGATTAAAAACCATTAGGAAAAATTACGAGCGGGCAATCGCCAAGGGAAAGATGACCCAAGAGCAGGTTGAGGGAATCCTTTCCAGGATCAAAGGGATGGTAGACCTGGCTGTTGCCGTCAAAAGTGCCGATGTGGTCATTGAAGCTATAGTAGAAAATATGGATCTTAAAAAGCAAGTATATAAGGAACTGGATCAACTTTGCGCCAAGGAAGCGATTCTGGCTTCCAATACCTCGGGCCTTTCCATCACAGAAATTGCCTCGGCAACCAAACGTCCCGCGAAAGTTATCGGTATGCACTTTTTTAACCCCGTACCGGTAATGAAGCTGGTGGAGATTATCAAGGGACAATCCACTGCGCAAGAGATCTTTGAAGTGATCAAGACTCTGGCAGAAAAGATGGGGAAAACCCCCATTGCCGTGAATGAAGCCCCGGGTTTCGCGGTTAACCGGATTCTCGTGCCGATGATCAATGAAGCCATCTTCGTGTTACAGGAAGGGATTGCCTCGGCCGAAGACATTGACAAGGGTATGATGCTGGGGGCCAATCACCCCATCGGGCCCCTGGCGTTAGCGGATTTAGTAGGTTTGGATACTCTGTTGATGGTACAGGAGAACCTCTACGAAGAGTTGGGGGATTCCAAATATCGTCCTTGTCCCCTCTTACGGAAGATGGTTCGAGCTGGCCATTTCGGACGGAAAACGGGTAAAGGTTTCTACGATTACTCCAAGTGAACAACGCGGTGAGCGATGAAGAAAAATTGGCCCAGGAAGCCCTCCTTCGAATCCGGCGCTGGTTGGAAAAAAGGAAAACTGCCAGCCGGAAAATCTTAAGTCCCAGGCTGGCAGTAAAATTCTGTGGGGGGTGCAACCCTTCTTTTGACCGGGGGGCAGTGGTTCAGATTTTCCGCCGGGATTTACCGAATATTCGTTGGGTGCCATGGGATGAAGAAGCTGATCTGCTGCTCATTATCAACGGCTGTTTCGGCGGTTGCGCTGCAAGATCGGAGGTGCAGGAAAAGGCCTTTGAAAATTTGATCATCCGCAATCATTCAGTTTCCACCATAAAGAAGAGGGGGGAAAATTGAGGAAAGCGGCCCAGGGCTCAGAGCTGGTAGTAAAGTTTTTTTAATTGGGAGGTGAAATGGAGCGGAAGGTGAGAATTTTAATTGCTAAACCTGGGCTTGACGGCCATGACCGCGGAGCTAAGGTGGTAGCCCGGGCTTTACGGGATGGAGGGTTTGAGGTTGTCTACACCGGCCTCCACCAGACTCCGGAGCAGATTGTCAACGCTGCCATCCAGGAGGACGTAGACGGCATAGGGATAAGTGTCCTTTCCGGCGCCCATAAATACCTTTTTCCACGGATTATTGAGCTCCTGAAAGAAAAACGGGCGGAAGATATCAAAATCTTTGGAGGGGGCATCGTTCCCAATGAAGACATTCCCCAATTGCAGGGACAGGGGGTTCAAGCCATCTTTACGCCTGGAACTTCAACCGAAGATATTATTCTCTGGGTTAAACAAAATATCCAACCGAAAGTTTAGGGTTAAAATAAACTTTAATTTAGTTGAAATAACTATTATCAAAGCGATGGCTATCTTTTTGCAGGTGCTTATAAGTTGTGCTTCTTGCAAAAATCACTTACTCCATCATCCCGGCGAAAGCCGGAATCCAGAATTGCTTGAAAATCCTGGATTCCGGGTCGCGCTTCGCCCTGTGCGCCATGCGGTGCAGGGCTTCGCTTACCCGGAATGACAGTTTCCTCTGGAAGGGGAAAATTTTGAAAAAAATTATTGGTTTAGGCTTGATATTGATATTGGCGGGATTTTTTTCTGGATGCGGGTGGTGGGCGAAAAAAGAACATGAACTGACGCCTAAAGAAAGATATGATAATGCATTAAAATTATTAAATAAAAAAAAATATGAACAAGCCACAGAAGCATTCCGTAAATTTAAAGAAGAATTTCCTCTTAGCCATTACACTCCCCTGGCTGAATTGAGGATTGCTGACGCACTTTTTTTCGACAAAAATTATGCTGAAGCCATCGTTCAATACGAAGATTTTAAAAAACTTCATCCACTGCACTCTGAGGTTCCTTATGCCATCTATCAAATTGGCCTGTCCCATTTTAAGCAAATAGGAACCCTGGATCGCGACCAGACCGAAACTGAGAAGGCCATCGAACAATTTCGATACTTGGTTGAAAATTTTCCTCAAAGCCCCCACACGGCGGAAGCCAAAAAGAAAATGCAGTATTGCCAGCTCCAATTAGCCGAACACGAATTTTATATCGGCCATTTCTATTACCGAATGAAAAAGTACAAGGCGGCTTTGGGAAGGTTTGAGGGAATTTTGCAAAAATACCCTGACTCGGGCCTCGGAAAAAAGATTAAACCTCTGGTCGAAAAATGCCGGGCTGGGATTGCCAAAGAGGAAGAAAACAGAAAGAAAAAAGAAACCCAAGAAGAGAAAAAGAAAAAACTCCCCAAAGAAATATCTCCTGTAAGGCAAGGGTCAACATTTTAAATAATTTCATAAATTTTTTCCAGGGCTTGATTTAGTCCTTGCACATTTGGCCCGCCAGCCTGAGCCATACCCGCCCGCCCGCCACCCGTGCCCCCTACATATTTTGCTACTTCTTTAACCAATTTATGCGCGGGGTATCTTTCTTCGAGATCCTTGGTAACGGCGCAAAGAAGCATGGCCTTCCCATCTCCGTAGGCACCCAGGAGGATTACCCCAGACCGAATTTGATCTTTAAGCCGATCAGCCATTTCTCGCATGGCCCTGGGATCTTTGACTTCCACCCGAGTGGAAAGGACCTGGATTCCTTTGACTCTTTGGATTGACAAAGCCAGCTCTTTCGTTTGACCGGCAGACACTTTGTCCTGCAAGGCTTGAAAGGCCTTCTCAATTTCTTTTTGTTCTTTGAGGAGCCGTCGCACTCTCTCCGCTACTTCCCCTGGCTTAGCTTTGATTGCAGCGGCAATGGCTTGAAGTTCTTTTTCCTCCTGTTTGACTGCTTTCCAGCCCTCCTCTCCGGTGACTGCTTCGAGCCGTCGCACGCCTGCAGCCACCCCGGTCTCAGAAGCGATTTTAAAAAGTCCAATGTCTCCGGTTCGTTGAGTGTGGGTACCCCCACAAAGTTCGGCGCTTACTTTTTCCACCTGGACCATGCGTACAACATCCCCATATTTCTCTCCAAAGAGAGCCATGGCACCTTTTTCCAAGGCTTCCTTGTAGGAAACGAAAGAAACGCCCACTTCCAGATTCTGGCGTATTCGCGAATTAACGATGCCTTCCACGCGGTCAGTTTCTTCGTTCGTTAGAGGAGAAAAATGAGTAAAATCGAAACGCAAACGTGAAGGGGTCACCAAGGATCCCGCCTGCTTCACATGATCCCCCAATATCTGTCTTAAGGCAGCCTGTAAGAGATGGGTGGCGGTATGGTTGAGGGCTGTCTTTCTTCTGTTATCCGCGTCGACCTTGAGTTGCAGCGCATCTCCCAACCGCAAGGCTCCTTTTTTAATCACCCCCCGGTGGACGATCACTTCCGGCAAAGGCCTGGAGCAATGAGTAACTTCCATTAAAGAGTTTTTGGAAGTCAGGGTTCCGCGGTCACCCGCTTGCCCTCCGGATTCACCATAAAACGGAGTCCGGTCAGTGATGATCTCTACCTCTTCACCTTCCTGGGCTTGCGCAATTTCGTTTTCGCCTTTGAGGATTTTGATAATTCTACCCTCCGATTCCAGTTGGTCGTACCCTACGAATTCCGAATGCAAGTTCTGACCTGCGAGCGCTTTGTAGATCTCTCGCAAGGCTTCTTCTCCAGAGCCTTTCCAAGATTCACGGGCCCGAGCACGCTGGATTTTCATGGCTGCTTCGAACCCTTGCCGGTCTATACTGAAACCTTCATCGCGGGCCATCTCTTCGGTCAGGTCCAAGGGGAACCCATAAGTGTCGTAAAGCTTGAAAATTAGCTCGCCCGGAATCAGTCGTTGTTTTCCCTGTTGCAATTTTTGTTTTTCTTCGGCCCAGAGGCGCAGACCAATGTTCAGGGTTTCGGAAAAGCGCTCTTCTTCATTGGAAATCACCATTTTAACCATCTCCCGGGCATTGATAAGTTCCGGGTAGGCTTCCCCCATCAGTTCGACCACCTCATTCGTCAAACGGAATAAAAAAGGATCGCTGAGCCCCAATTTCTTTCCGTGGCGCATCGCCCGGCGCATGACCCGGCGCAGAACATATCCCCTTCCTTCATTGGCAGGAAGAACGCCATCGCTGATTAGGAAAATTGCGGCTCGGCAGTGGTCAGCAATAACCCGAAAGGAGACACTGTCAGCCCCATGGGCAAGATATCTCCGACCGCTCCATTGCTCGATGGCGCTAAAAATTCTTTGGAAAAGGTCGGTAGCGTAATTACTATCCACTCCCTGAACGATGGCCGTAATCCGTTCCAACCCCATTCCGGTATCGATGCTGGGCTTGGGAAGAGGAGTTATCGGCCCATCCGAGTGGCGTTCAAATTGCATGAAGACCAGGTTCCAAAGTTCGAGGTAACGGTCGCAATCGCAACCGATGGCGCATTCCGGGCGGCCGCACCCAATTCCTGGACCCTGGTCGATGACAATTTCCGAGCAGGGACCGCAAGGGCCTGTATCCCCCATTTGCCAAAAATTATCTTCGCTGGGGAAGGCCCGAATCCTTTCCGCAGGGACAAAGCCATCCCAAATCTTCTTGGCTTCGTCATCCGGCCCAATGCCTAAAGCTTCATCACCCTGATGGATCGTTACCCACATTTTTTTTGGGGATAAGCCCAGAACTCCGGTAAGGAATTCCCAGGCCATGACAATGGCTCCTTCTTTGAAATAATCGCCAAAAGAAAAATTACCCAGCATTTCGAAAAAGGTGTGATGACGGGCCGTGTACCCGACATTTTCCAGGTCATTGTGTTTCCCCCCCGCCCGCACGCATTTTTGGGAAGTGGTTGCCCGGGAAAAGGGAGCTTCCTCTTCCCCGGTAAAATAATTCTTGAATTGCACCATTCCGGCATTGGTGAACATTAATGTAGGATCCTTTTGGGGAATTAAGGGGGAGCTTTTAACAATCGTGTGTCCTTTCCCCTGGAAATAATCTAAAAAATTGTGGCGGATTTCGCTACCCGTCTTCATTCCTCTGTAATACCTCCTAATTTTCGAAAGGCTTCCTGGATATCCTCCCATGGGAATCCCTTCCGGCGCAGGGTATTGGCCAACTTCCTCTTCTCTTTGAGGGGCACTTCCTTCAGGAGTCTTCCTTTCAGCTTCATGCGCATTACCTTGTGCAGCCGTTCGGCAGCTGGGAGAGTTACTTCGGCTATGGCCATGGCGGCTTGAGTCAAATCTGCCGGAATTCCTTTTTGAAAAAATTTTTGACTGATTTGCTGCGGGCCGAGGAATTTTCCCCTGGCTAAGGCGATGGCTAAACGTTGGGCGTAACGAAAGTCATCCAGAAATTTTTTGGCTTCCAATTCTCCCAGGGCGGCATCGATTTCCGCCGGGGGAAAATCCTTGGCCGTAAGTTTGCGCCGCATTTCTTCGCGACTGTAATCCCGCTTGGCCAGAAGGTGAAGGGCGGTTTCTTTGGCGCTCTTGGCATATACTGGCCGTTTTTTTACATCCCTTTTCACGGCAAAACGCGCTGAGAAAGAAGAAAAAGGGGAACTTGGGCAAGGAAGCCTTTCTTTCACGAAGCCGAGGGTTCCTTTTGTTTCTTGGAAAGTCGGAAGCGCTCCAATAATTTTTCTTCAATCGCTTTGGAGATTTCGGGGTGCTCCTTCAGAAAAGTTTTTGAATTTTCCCGGCCCTGACCGATCCTCTCATTGACGAAGGAAAACCATGCTCCGCTTTTTTCGACGACTTCATTTTCCACGGCCAAGTCCAGAAGATCGCCTTCCCATGAAATTCCTTCCCCGTACATGATGTCAAATTCCACTTCTCTAAATGGAGGGGCCAGTTTGTTTTTTACCACTTTAACCCGGGTTCGGTTTCCGATCACCTCCTGCCCGTCTTTGATCGCTCCGATCCGGCGGATGTCCAGGCGAACGGAAGAGTAAAACTTGAGGGCGTTCCCCCCGCTGGTCGTCTCCGGGTTGCCCATGAACACGCCAATCTTCATGCGGATCTGGTTTATGAAAATGACACAGGTGTTGGATTTGCTGATCGTAGAGGTCAGTTTCCGCAGGGCTTGGGACATCAAGCGGGCTTGTAAGCCCATGTGGGCATCGCCCATTTCCCCCTCTAATTCGGCCTTAGGGACCAGGGCCGCGACCGAATCGATTACGACAACATCAAGGGCCCCGCTGCGTACGAGCATTTCAGCGATTTCCAGGGCTTGCTCTCCGGTGTCCGGTTGTGAGATCAACAAATCGTCCGTCTTGACTCCGAGCTTTCGGGTATAAGCGACGTCCAGGGCGTGTTCGGCGTCGATGAACCCGGCAATGCCCCCTTTCTTTTGGGCTTCAGCGACAATATGCAGGGCCAGAGTGGTCTTGCCGGAGGCTTCCGGACCGAAGATTTCCACGACCCGTCCCCGTGGAACCCCTCCCACGCCCAGGGCAATGTCCAAGGCAAGTGACCCGGTGGGAATGACCGGAATGTCCGGGATGATGGCATCCGTTCCCAGGCGCATAATGGCCCCTTTGCCAAACTGCCGCTCAATCTGACTAACCGCTAGATCGATCGCTTTCTCTTTATGGCTCTCTGCCGGCATGATTCCCTCCTCTTTTCGTTTAGCCATAATTGGCTCGCATTGGAAAAGTTTTTAACTTCGTATAGATGGCCCCCGAAGGAGTCAGTTCGCTCTTGAAAAGAAAAACCTCCTTCGCCTGAAAAGCCCCGATTTCTATGTTTTTATGAGCCTCGATGGCCTGGGTCAAGGCTCCTTTTCCTTTGAAGGAACGGACTCTCCCGATGGTCAAGTGGGGCGTGAAAGGGCGGGGCTCTGGCAGAAAAGATTCTTCAAGCGTTTTCTTTTCAATGACCTCTTGCAGGGGAGAGATCTGCTCAATTCCCCGATCGACACCCAACCAGAGAACGCGGGGATTGCGGCTGGAGGGGAAGCAACCGAGCCCTTGAATGCGCAAATCAAAAGGCTCCCATGAGGCGATAACAGGGGAAACGGCTAAAGATACTTTTTCCAGCACTTCTACAGACACCATTCCTAAAAATTTTAAAGTAAGGTGAATACTCCCCGGACGTGCCCATTTAACGTCGGCTTCAACTCGCTTCAGTTCTCGCTGCAATTCCCCCATCCGGGCCTGTAAAGGCTGGGGAATCTCTATGGCAATGAAGGAGCGGATCCCTTCCATAGTTCTCAAAACTCAGAATTCAGCGGTCAGCATTCAGCTTTATTTCTGCCAGCTGGCTGTTCATACCTGAAAGCTGATTTAAAAAATACCTTCGCACCCAGTCGATCGCGGTGTGGGCTGAAATGGTCTTGATCTGTTCCCGGTCTCCCCAGAACTGGTACTTTTTGGCCACGGTACCCTTGGAACTGGCCAGGGCAATAAATACCGTTCCGACGGGTTTTTCTTCTGAGCCACCTCCTGGTCCGGCAATGCCTGTTACGCTCAGTCCCAGAGTCGCCTGACTGATCTGTCGCACGCCTTCAGCCATCTTTTCCGCCACTGAACCGCTAACTGCTCCTTCCTGGGCTAAAAGCTCTTCAGGAACTTTCAATATATCGATTTTAGCCCGATTGCTATAGACAACAATTCCCCGTTCGAAATAATCCGAGCTCCCAGGAATCTGAGTCAACCGATGGGTGATCAAACCTCCGGTACAGGATTCGGCCACGGCTAACGTAGATTGATGGGAGCGGAGCAATTGGCCTACGATTGCTTCCAGTATTTCCGTATCAACCGCGAAGACCCGCCCCTCTAACCTTTCCCCGATGGTTTTTTCCAGCGCTCGGAGATTTCTTTCAACATCTTCGGAAGAAATTCCCCTGACTGTAATTTTTATATGGTTTTCTGGAAAACGGGGAAGATAGGCCAGGGAAGCCGAATGGTCTTGTGGGTTGACTCCTTTCAGGCGGTCGGCAATAGCGGATTCAGTAAGGCCAAAAACCTTAAGGGTGCGGGATCGGTAGATGGCCTTTTCCTGACTTTCTTTTTCCAACAATGGCAGCACGTTTTCGTTAAAAAGGTATTGCAACTCCTTGGGGACCCCGGGAAGAAATATGTAGATTTTACTTTTATGACGCAAGGTAAATCCGGAAGCGGTCCCGAGAGGGTTAGAAAGAATCTCTGCCTGGTGGGGGAAAAAAGCTTGTTTTTCGTTCGCCAGCGGCATCTCCATTCCCCTGTGGGCAAATCGCTCCCGCAAGGACTGGAGGATGTCTTTATTTATAATCATCCGCCGGCCCAAAGCTTTGGCCGCAGAGCTGGCGGTGATATCATCGGCAGTGGGACCCAGCCCACCACTTACGATGATAGCGTCGGCGTGTTCCTGAGCCCGCAAGAGGGCATCTTCAATGTGGTATTCATGATCGCCGATCATGGTGATAAAGGTCACCTCAAACCCTTTTTCCGTGAGCGCACTGGCCATGTATCCTGCATTGATATCCAGCACCTCCCCAGAAATCAATTCATTCCCCACGATGATGAGCTCAACTTTCATACCCCGGCCCCTTTCAGAATCTTCAATCTTTTTCCGCTTTCTTTCAAATCCAGCCCATGTTCGTGGATCTTTCATCAAAATTTTTTTAGCCGGCTGTACAGATCCATCTATCCAGCAAGGAGAGAAGGTGGGGGCGCCATAGATAAATTGCATGCAATAAAAGATTGACATAAACCCCAGCTACGGCATCATCAAGAACGATCGCCAATCCCCCCTTCATCTGTCGGTCGATCATTCCTATGGGAGGTGGTTTTATTATATCTAAAACGCGGAAAAAAAGAAATCCCCCGACCACTGTGGTAAGAGTGCGAGGCAAAAAGGCCATGGCAATGAGATAACCCGCCACCTCATCGATCACAATTCTGGGACTGTCCCTTTCCTTCCAAATGATTTCTGCCCGCCCGGAAGCCCATAAGGCCAAGGAGAAAGTTGCAGCGGTACTCAATAAGTAAATCGGAGGAGGGAAGAGGGAAAAAAGCATAAAGACTAAGATTCCAACGAGGGTTCCAGCGGTCCCGGGAGCATAAGGGAAATAACCGCTGTAGCCTGCGGATGCCAACCAAAGGATAAAACGTTCCGGCATAGAAGTTTATTTGAAAATCCGTAAGGGAAATTAGAAAATCCGGGATGAAAGTACCCTCTTTACCCGGCATTGTCAATAGCTGATTGGCCCCTTGTCACCTTCACTTTTGGGTTTATTTACAAGTCCATGGAGGCAGGAAGGTGCTTTGCCAATCTTTTTGAATTTACAACTGAATATTGCAAGTGGAGGTGGGCAAGCGGATTGGCCTTATTCACTGATCAAAGGGTTAATTGCCCAAGGCAATGTTTTGAAAAATTCTTTTAGAACTACCCTGGAAATGACGATAAACCTTTTTAAGGTGGACTATAAACAGGCAAACTTAAAAATCTTGACAATTCCTTTGTAATTCTTATATATTTAAGTAATTAAATTGTATAGGAAATTCCTTTTTGGACACGAATGGAAACAGATTATCGGGATAAAACTAAAAAGAAAATAATTATCTGCGGAAATCTACGTCCTATTAAATTTAACGTTTTTTTAGGAGAGAAAGTATGAACGTCCGGTTGGGAGAAATGCTGGTGAGTAAAGGATTGATCACCGCCAAACAACTGGAAGATGCATTACAAGAACAAAAAATCTCTGGAAACAAGCTGGGTTCTTCTTTAGTAAAGCTTGGTCTTATAACCGAGAAAAATCTTGTCTCTTTTTTAAGCAGGCATTACGGAGTACCCGCTATTGACCTGTCCGAAGCCCAGATCGATCCTGAAGTGATCAAGATGATTCCACCCGACGTCGTTTTCAAGTACCAGGTCATTCCCCTCAAGAGGATCGGTTCTACCTTGCGGGTGGCTATGAACGACCCCTCCAACATCCTGGCCATCGATGACATTAAATTTCTGACCAGTTGTCACGTAGAAGTTTTTGTTTCCACCGAAAGCGCCATTAAGGCTGCCATTGATAAGTTCTATGATTCCTCTGAATCGCTGGCGGATATCATGGATTCGATGGATGGCGCCGAGAAGATGGAGTTATTAGAGGAAAGCGATGAGGTTGACATCCGGGAATTACAGCAGGCCTCTGAGGATGCCCCCGTGATCAAACTTGTCAATCTCATTCTTAACGAGGCCATCAAACGGAAGGCAAGCGATATTCACCTCGAACCCTACGAAAAAGTTTTTCGCATTCGTTTCCGCACCGATGGGGTACTCCAAGAATTCATGAAACCCCCTATGAAACTGAAGAATGCGATCATCTCCCGGGCAAAAATCATGGCCAAACTGGACATTGCCGAGCGCCGTCTGCCCCAGGACGGGCGCATTAAGATGAAATTCGGCAAAGATAAGGAGATGGATTTTCGCGTTTCCGTCCTGCCGACCCTTTATGGGGAGAAAGTGGTCATGCGCTTACTGGATAAATCAAACTTGCAGCTGGACATGACCAAACTTGGTTTTGAGGAAAAACCCCTTAAAGAATTCAAAGAAGCCATCCACAAACCTTTTGGCATGGTCTTGGTTACTGGACCAACGGGAAGCGGCAAAACTACAACCCTCTATTCTGCCCTCGCCGAGCTCAATCAGATTACCGAAAATATTTCCACCGCCGAAGATCCGGTTGAATTCAACCTCATGGGAATCAACCAGGTTCAGATGCATGAGGAAATCGGTTTGACATTTGCCAGCTCCTTGCGTTCATTCCTGCGTCAGGATCCGGATATCATTATGGTGGGGGAGGTTCGCGACTTTGAAACCGCAGAAATCGCCATCAAGGCCGCCCTCACGGGTCACCTCGTTTTGAGTACGTTGCATACCAACGATGCCCCCAGCACGATTAACCGTTTATTGAATATGGGTATCGAGCCCTTTCTTGTCGCCTCATCGGTGAATTTAATCGCCGCTCAACGCTTGGCCCGGATGATTTGCGAATATTGCAAACAACCGATCCAAGTCTCCCCGCAAATGCTTCTCAACCTTGGCGTTCTTCCCGATGAAATTTCAGGATTTGTTTGCTACAAAGGAACCGGGTGCGCCCGTTGCAGCAATACGGGCTATAAAGGACGGATAGCGCTCTACGAGATTATGCCTATCCGGGAGGAAATTCGAGAATTAATTCTTCAAGGGGCATCGGCCATGGAGATTAAAAGAGAAGCCATGCGCTTGGGCATGAAGACCTTACGGCAGACTGCTCTGACCAAACTTAGGGACGGTACCACTACGGTTGAAGAAGTTTTGAGAAGTACGGTGGAAGATTAAAAGAAAATCCACAAAATTTTTGGAGGGGTCAGATGGACGTTTATGTCTGGGAAGGGCGATCCCGTAAAGGGACGATCGAGCGTGGAGAAATTGAAGCCGCGAATGAAGCGGCCGTCAGGATGCAGCTTCGTCGGCAGCAGATTCAGGCCCTTAAAATTCAGGCCAAGCCCAAGGATATTTTAAAAGGGTTCAGTTTATTTAAAAGGAGAAAAGTCAATGAGAAGCAGATCGTTATCTTTACCCGCCAATTCGCTACGATGATTGACGCTGGCCTGCCTCTGGTGCAATGCCTGGAGATTCTTTCCAGCCAGCAAGACAATCCTACTTTCAAAGAAGTCCTTCTCAAAGTCAAAGGGGATGTGGAAGCCGGGTCTACTTTCGCTGAAGGGTTGCGCAAGCACCCACGGGTTTTCAATGATCTTTTCTGTAACCTGGTGGCTGCCGGGGAAACCGGAGGCATCCTGGACACGATTTTGAACCGTCTCGCTGCTTACATCGAAAAGGCGATGAACTTGAAGAAAAAGGTCAAAGGAGCTATGGTCTATCCCGCCGCGGTCCTCGCCATTGCCTTAGTCGTGGTTGGCGCCCTCCTGATTTTTGTGATCCCCGTTTTTCAAAAAATGTTTGCCGATATGGGGGGAACCCTTCCCGCCTTTACTCAACTGGTTATTAACTTGAGCGAATTTATGCAACGTTATTTCCTCCTCGTTGGTGCATTACTCGCCATTTTTATCTTCGCTTTCAGGCGTTACTACCGGACAGAAACGGGTCGCGCAGTCGTTGACGATTACCTGCTCCGGCTTCCGATTTTCGGAGAACTCATTAAGAAAGTGGCGATTGCCAAGTTCACCCGTACCCTGAGCACGATGCTTTCCAGCGGCGTTCCCATCCTGGAGGCTCTGGAGATCGTAGCTCGCACCTCCGGAAACAAGACCATTGAGAAAGCAATTTTGAAGACCAAAGTGAGTATCGGAGAGGGGAAAACCATCGCTGAACCTTTAGGAGCCAGCGGGATTTTCCCCCCCATGGTCGTACAGATGATTTCCGTGGGGGAGTCTACCGGGGCCCTGGATTCAATGTTGAGTAAAATCGCCGATTTTTTCGATGATGAAGTAGACGGAGCCGTTGCTGCTTTAACTTCTTTACTTGAACCTCTCCTCATGGTTTTCCTCGGAGGGGCGATCGGGGGACTGGTTGTGGCCATGTACCTCCCCATTTTCCAGATGGCCTCTATCCTGGGATAATCTACCTCTGCGGGCAAGGGTTTTTTTAAACGATATACCTAAAAGACCGGTTGGGGAATTCATCTCCGTTTATCCGCCGCAGGGACAATTTTTTAGAAGGGGTATCACGACTAAAATTGAGGAGCGATACCGGTGTCAATTTATTTAGACCATGCGGCCACATCTTTTCCGAAACCGGGGATCGTCTGCCGCCGCATGAATCAAATGATAACCCGGATCGGCGCTAATCCAGGCCGTTCCGACCATAAATTGGCGAGGAAGGCGAACCAAGTTGTCAATGAAACCCGGGAAAAAATCGCCATGCTTTTCGCCATACCCGATGCCCAGCGCGTAATTTTTACGGGCAACGCCACCGAAGCCATAAACTTAGGTCTGAAAGGATTATTATTGCCGGGAGATCACGTCGTCACCTCTTCCGTCGAACATAATTCCGTCATCCGCCCCCTGAAAAGGCTGGAAAGGGTAGGGGTTCAGTATAGCCAAGTACCATGCTCCCCTCAGGGTAATCTGAACCTTCGTTTGCTGCCAAGGGGTCTGAAGCCTAAAACAAAGCTTATCATCTTGACCCACGCCTCGAATGTCACCGGCGGCATCTTGCCCATTCAAGAGGTAGGGGCCTTCGCTCGCTCCAAGGGAATTTTCTTTATGGTGGATGCCGCTCAGACGGCCGGACTTCTGCCTATCGACGTTCAAAAGATGAATATAGACCTCTTAGCCGCCCCCGGGCATAAATCCCTTTACGGCCCGCAGGGAACCGGATTCCTTTATATTGCCAACGGGGTCGACCTTAAACCGCTGAAAGAGGGGGGGACGGGAACCGAATCAGATTCAGACGAACAGCCCGAAACCCTTCCCCACGGGTTTGAAAGCGGCACCTTGAACACTCCGGGAATAGCGGGCTTGGGAGCAGGAATATCTTTTGTTTTAGAGCAGGGGATCATAAAAATATGGAAAAAAGAGAGATCTCTAACTCAAAACTTAATCCGGGGTCTTAAAAGGATCAAGGGGGTCCGGATTTTTGGTCCTGGGGAAATGGAAGAGCAGGTTCCCGTGGTCTCTTTCAACGTTGAATCCATGGACCCGGCAGAAGTGGGTTTCCTTCTTGATGACCTCTATGACATTCAAGTTCGTACCGGCCTCCATTGTGCACCCCATGCCCATCGGACCCTGGGAACTTTTCCCGCGGGTACAGTCCGGGTCAGTATGGGGTTTTTCAACACCGCAGAAGAGATTAAAGCTTTGTTACGGGCGATCTACGAAATTACCAGGATGAAATTATAAACCACGATGAAGGTTTTAGGAATCGAATCCTCCTGTGACGAAACGGGCGCTGCTGTTGTGCTAGATGCTCAAAAGATTCTCTCCAGCGTTGTGGCTTCCCAGGTGGCTTTACACAGCCGATACGGCGGGGTCGTACCCGAGATCGCCTCCCGTAAGCACGTAGAAGCCATTCTGCCCGTTATTGAAGAAGCTTTATCCAGGTCGGGGAATCGCCTCCAGGACATTCAGACCATTGCGGTCACTCAGGGTCCCGGCCTTGTGGGTTCATTATTGGTGGGAATTGCCGTTGCCAAATCCCTCGCTTTTGTACTCCAGGTTCCTTGGGTGGGAGTCAACCATATATTAAGCCACATCGCGGCAGCTTTTTTATCCTCTCCATCCTTGAAATTTCCTTTGATCGCTCTGGTCGTCTCTGGCGGGCATACAAGTCTTTTCCGAGTCGAAAGCCATACCCGCATGATCCTAATCGGCCAGACCAAGGATGATGCGGCCGGAGAAGCCTTTGATAAAGTGGCCAAGTTTATGGGATTGGGCTATCCTGGAGGAGAAGTCATCGACCGCCTGGCCAAAGAGGGGAACCGCAGGGCGATTTTGTTTCCGCGAAGCTTGTTGGACCCCCTTTCTCTGGACTTCAGTTTTAGTGGACTCAAGACCGCTGTCCTGCAACATGTAAAGAGTTTAGGAGGAAAACTTTCCCTGGATCAGATTCGAGAAATCGCCGCCTCTTTTCAAGAAGCCGTCGTCGACATCCTGGTCACCAAGGTTATGCGCGCAGCTAAACAGGAGGCAATCAGGGAGGTGGTTGTGGTGGGGGGAGTCGCTTGTAATTCCCGCTTACGGGAGAAATTTACCCAAGACGGAAGTTCCTCCGGCATTACCGTATTTTTTCCCCCGCCGGCCCTTTGTACAGACAATGCAGCCATGGTGGCAGCAGCCGGTTTCCATCATTTAATGGCAGGCCACCACTCCAACCTCCTGCTCAATGCTTACTCCCGATTTGGTAGAAGTTCGGGATAAAGGCCTATGGCAAAAGAACCTGACTTGGGGCAGAAAATATGGGTGAAAGGACGATGGGACAGGTGGAAGAGAAATTTGCGTTTCCTCTACCTTCGACTTCTGAGGCTAAAAGGGAAACCCCAAGAGGTTGCCGGTGGAGTAGCCATCGGCGTTTTTGTAGGAATGACCCCTACGGTGCCTTTGCACACAGTTTTGGCCGTACTCATCGCTTTGATCCTTAAAAAAAGCAAACTGGCTGCCGCCTTGGGCGTTTGGGTAGCGAATCCCTTTTTCCTCCCTTTTATCTATCTTTTAGATTACAAAGTGGGGCGGGTATTAACGGGAGTCAACCCTCCTTCTCTGGCCGTGTCCAATTTTTCCGTTCCCGGCCTTGTTCAGTTGGGGTGGGACATTTCCTACCCTCTTTTATTGGGAGGAACGGTTACTGGATTACTTTGCGCCATCCTCTCTTACTTCATCACCAAACGCATAATCCTTCTTTACCAGGCAAAACGCCGCCAACGAAAAGAGAGTTCGTGAAGCTTCGCAGGCAATTAAAAGAGTTAAAAATTCGACCCAAGAAAAGGCTCGGACAACATTTTGTCGTAAATTCCAAAATCCTTCAGCGGACCATCGAATCCGCTTCCCTGGGTCCTGAAGATATCGTAGTGGAAATTGGGGCCGGGCTGGGTAGCCTTACCATCCCCATGGCCCAGCGAGTGAAGAAAGTATATGCCATAGAGGTGGATCCCCGGTTGGCCGATGAGTTGAGGAATCGATTGACAGCGAATGATCCGGTCGAAGTCATTCAAGCGGATGCTTTACAGGTTGATTTTGCCCCTTGGTATGAGCAATGGCAGCAAAAGATGAAGGTGGTAGCCAATCTCCCCTACGAGATTTCTAGCCCGATGATCTTCCGGTTATTCCAAGAAAGGAATTATTTTTCCCTTTTTGTTTTGATGCTTCAGTTGGAAGTGGCCAAAAGGGTAGTGGCGCGCCCAGGAACGAAAGATTATGGCCCTCTGAGCCTTTGGTCTCAATTGTATACTCGAGCCCGGATCGCTTTTTCCGTCGGCCCCCAAGCGTTCTATCCCCCACCTCAAGTGGAATCCGCAGTGGTAAGGTTTGAATTTTTGCCTCAGCCGAGCGTGGTAGTCGAAGATGAAAAAATTCTGCAGCAGGTCATCCGTTCGGCTTTTACCTATCGGAGAAAAACTCTTGTCAATGCTTTGCGATTGGGAGGATTTGCGCACCTTCCCGCGGAAAAAATTCGTGAAGCTTTGCAATCTGCTAGAATATCCCCGGAATCAAGGGGGGAAGCGCTCTCCCTGGAGCAATTTTCCCACCTATCCAGGACGCTCGCGGCGCTGGCAATCAATTATTGAATTTCGCATAAGTAATGGAACGATCTATCTAGTTCCGAGTCCAAGGTAAGTCTGAGGCATAAATGCATGACCAGAGTAAATTTTGGGATCTTCGCAGCTTCCGAACCGAGTTTCG
>Ga0180009_10000610_pt1 | contig 48322 bp, 49 predicted proteins | sample OS_PC_MetaG_FD_123537 | JGI IMG/M metagenome (GOLD analysis project Ga0180009, IMG submission 123537) | Groundwater microbial communities from the Aspo Hard Rock Laboratory (HRL) deep subsurface site, Sweden - OS_PC_MetaG | ecosystem: Environmental > Aquatic > Deep subsurface > Groundwater...
TCCTGCCATAGCGACCTCCTTGTAAGGAGTGCATTATAGCATCTTTAAAACCGGACATTTCTATTTTGGTATAACAGGACATTATCATATTGGGAGGACAGCAAAAAGAAAAGGATTTAAAACTTCATTGTGCCTGATAGCGAAAAAGCTATCTCGTTAATAAGCCTCAATTCAAAGCTATACAAGTACCAGCTTGAAAGAGAAGGTATTATATCGCATCCAAAAACAAGGCCTATACGATTCTTATTCCCTGCATTATAAGTAGAATAAAGCAAGCCTGACGCACTCTGCGTAAAATGCACATTAACATCTGAATCTGAATAAGTAAGGCCTATATATGGCACAGTATAACAATCCTGCATACCCATAGGAAATATGAATTTTTTACTGGCCAATAAACTTATCTGCCATTCTTTTATATTAAATGTCTCGCTAGTGGCAGAAGCTGCTGAAGTTGAACCGCCTACCTTAGCTGTATCAAAATCCAATTGAGTGTCCTTATACTGACCGTCTAGAGTTAATTTTATGCCTGTGGCAGGAAATTGCCATAACTTTGCCTTTATGCCTCCTCCCAAGACAAATCCTGGCTTAGCCTCTACTGCAATATTTTGACTATGTTGCTCCCATTTTACTCTTAGATTAGAGGTCCCGATTTTCACATATGGCTCTAAGACATCTGAATAATTCATTGAAAATTTAAAATTCATATTCTGGCCTTCTATTTTGGCATTAGTATCATCCGCTGGAGCAGCATGAAGTTCTTTTTTGACTATAAATTCTACATCAAAACCAGCCTTCATCTTTACTTCTGATTCATAAGAATCCAATGTATTTTCTACAGCCCTTTCTTTTGAAAAGAAAGACGCTTCAGGCACACTCATTTCAGTCTGGCCGCCCACAGTTAGAGCAAAAGAAGTGCCTGCAAAAAATAATGATAAAATTATCGCTATTATGAAAATATTTTTTCTCATTCTTATGTCTCCTTAAAACTTCATTGCAGCGCCTAAGCTCAATGCTACCTCATCCACAAGCCTAAGCTCTATGCTATAAATAAAGGAGCTGCTTAAGCTAGGCACAATGTCGCATCCTAATACAAAACCATAAAGCTTTTTATTGTTTGCGTCAAAAAGCGAAAAATCTGTGCCAGGCATACCTGGATTACTAAAACTTACATCAACATTTGAATCGGCATAACTTATGCCAGTATAAGGCACTATATAAATACTTTGCAATTTTAATGGGATTTCAAACTTTTTACTTAGGAGTAAGCTTAACTGCCATTCGTCAACTTTAAATTTAGCTCCAGTATCATTTACTGCAATTCCATTAACGCTAATTTCGCTAATATCAGGCTCTGTAGTTCTATATTGCCAATCTCCTGTCAACCTAATTCCATCTAAGAATTCTACAATATTAGCTTTTAGTCCTACTCCCCAAGCAAAACCATTATCAGCATCCACTTCTATTTCTTGACTGTTATGTTTCCATCTTGTTTCTAAACTAGATGTACCAATTTTAATATATGGCTCCACCCTATTTAAAATAGTCATCCCAAGTTTAGCCATATACCATTGACCTTTTATTTCAGCTTTGCTCAGATCAGAGTTAACATGCAAATCTTTATTAAACACAAATTCTATATCAAACGACCCCTTGATTTTAACTGTCTGTTCATATTCATCTAAAGTATCTTTTACTACCTCTTGACGTAATACAGCTGATCTCTGTGGTAAATCTAAATCAAGCGCGTTTCCTACAGTAGCAGCAAAGCCATATCTAGCTGTTACGCAACATATTGATATTATTAGGGATAAAATAAAGAGATATTGTTTTTTCATAAAATATTACCTTTCTTTATAATAGATTATAATATACCATATTTATTTTATAATGAAGTATACCTTATAGAGCCTCGATTGTCAAGCCAGCCTATTATTTTTAGTAACTTTTTTGAAAGAAAACTCTCTTTTCATGTGTCTATATATGTAGAACAAACAACTTTACACTTGTGACATTGTCAGAAGTGTAAAGTTGTTTAACAAGAGGAGGGTACACAATGTTGTCAAAGATATTTTCATCTGCAACAATAGGCATAGAGGCAAAGCCTATTGAAATCGAGGTTGATATAACAAGAGGCTTGCCAAATGTAGTGATAGTAGGGCTTCCTGACACTGCTATAAGAGAATCCAGGGACAGAGTAAAAGCAGCTATTAAAAATAGCCAGTTTGAATACCCTTCAGAAAAAATCACCATAAATCTGGCTCCATGCGATATTAAAAAAGAAGGCCCTTCGTTTGACCTGCCCATTGCAATAGGAATACTTGCTGCGTCAGGCCAGATAGATTTTAATAAACTTGAGGATTTTGTATTTCTGGGCGAACTTGCCTTAAATGGAAAGATAAGGCCAATAAAAGGCGCGCTTCCAATAGCAATGTCTTTGAAAAATTCCCGCAAAAAACTAATTCTACCTGAGGAAAATGCTCACGAGGCAAGTATAGTGGAAGGCTTAGAAACTTATCCTGTAAGCACGCTCAGTAATGTATCTAATTTTTTAAAAGGTATTGACATAATCGCCCCTCTCTCCCCTGATAAAGAGATCTTACTTGAAAAAATCCAGAATTACGAATTGGATTTCTCAGATGTAAAAGGCCAATTTTTAGCAAAAAGAGCGATGGAAATAGCGAGCTCTGGAAACCATAATATAATAATGATTGGCCCTCCTGGCAGCGGAAAAACTATGCTCGCTAAAAGGCTTCCTACAATAATCCCTGAAATGACAATTGAGGAATCTTTGGAAACTACAAAGATTCATAGCGTATTAGGTCTTATCCCGGCAAAAAGCTCTATTATACGAACAAGGCCTTTTAGAACCCCTCATCATACTGCCTCTGACATATCTTTGGTCGGCGGCGGGACTGTTCCTAAGCCAGGGGAAGTAAGCCTTGCTCATAATGGAGTATTATTTATGGATGAACTGCCTGAATTCCACAGAAATGTCCTGGAAGCATTAAGGCAGCCGCTTGAAGATGGCTATGTAACTGTATCTAGAATAAACAGCGTTGTAAGATTTCCTTCTAAATTTATGCTTGTCTGCGCAATGAATCCCTGCCCGTGCGGATATCTTACAGATACCAAGAAAGAATGCCATTGTACTCCAAATCAGATACAAAAATATATGTCAAAGGTATCAGGGCCATTATTGGACAGGATTGATATCCACATAGAAGTACCTTCTGTAAAGTATAAAGACTTGTCAGATGAAAGTTCTGGGGAAAAATCAGAGGTAATCCGGAACAGGATAATGCAGGCAAGAGAGATACAGCTTGCAAGGTTTAAAGATGAAGGTATTTTTGCAAATTCCCAGATGAGCCACAAACTCGCAAGAAGATACTGCAAGCTAGATGACGCAAGCAGAAATTTATTGAAAATAGCTATTACTGAACTTGGCTTCAGCGCCAGGTGTTACGATAAGATACTGAGAGTTTCGCGGACTATCGCAGATCTGGAAGGTAAACCTGATATAAGCGCTGACCATGTATCTGAGGCAATACAATATAGGAGCTTGGATAGGAATATGTGGGCGTAATCTGACAAATCCAACCAGGTTAGAATAAGTTAATAAGAAGGTGCCTCATATCACTATTATTTCTTGAATAAAATAGCTAATAAAAAAGAAGCGTTTGCTAAAATCACAAAACTAATGGCCTTCATTGATAACGCGTTACGCAATATAGGAAATGTGTATTTTGAAACTACCGCTATAACTAATAAAAAACAACCGATAACTATAAATGATTTGGATAAATTTTTCATGCTACGTTCCTCCTTTCATTGCCACCCTTTTGTGGCTTAATGAATATATGGTACTACTTCTTGATAATATAAGCAATTGTTAAAAATAGCCTGGTAGGGAACGGTTTCAAACCATTCCCTACTATCTACTTGGAGTTTCTTTTTGAACGTTTGCGGACTAATGGGTCTAAGATCTTTTTTCTTAGCCTGAGATTTTTAGGGGTCACTTCCAGAAGTTCATCGTTGCCTAGATATTCTATGGAAAGTTCCAGGGTCATTTCTTTGGGAGGCGTAAGTATAATAGCATCATCAGAACCTGCAGCCCTCATATTGGTAAGTTTTTTTGTCTTACAGGGGCTCATATCAAGGTCTTCCGGCCTGGAATTCTGGCCAATAATCATACCTTCGTAAACATCAATATTTGGGCCTATAAATAATTCTCCGCGTTCCTGAGCATTATTGAGAGCGTATGACGTGGAAATGCCCCTTTCAGAAGACACTAAAGATCCATGAGAATTGATAAAAGAAAGACTTTCGTCTATAGGCTCATATTCATCGAATGCATGATTTATTATGGCATTCCCGCGCGTCTTTGTCATAAACATGGCTTTTAAACCTATTACAGCTCGCGTTGAAATTTCATATTCAAAATAAATAATGCCTTTTGAACCCTGAAACATATTTTTAAGACGAGCCTTGCGCCTGCCTGTTTCTTCTATAACCACGCCCTGATATTCCGAAGGGACTTCGACGGTTAAAAATTCAAAAGGCTCCATTTTTATTCCGTTTTTTTCAATAAAAATAGCTTCCGGTTGAGAAACCTGAAGCTCAAAACCTTCGCGCCGCATAGTCTCTATTAGAATCGCCAAGTGTAATTCTCCTCTGCCGGAAACAAGAAATGTATCCGGGCTATCTGTTTCCTCTATGCGCAAAGATACATTAGTCTCAATTTCTTTAAAAAGTCTTTCGCGAAGCACTCTGGAAGTAACATATTTGCCATCCTTTCCGGCAAGAGGGCTTTTATTTACGCCGAACATCATACGAACAGTCGGTTTTTCTATTTCAGGAGGGTTAAGTGGGGACGGGCTATTAGCATCAGTTATAGTATCTCCTATTCCTATTTCTTCAAAGCCTGCCACAGCCACTATTTCCCCTGATTCAGCGCTCTCTCGTTCCATCTGCTTAAGGCCTTCATAACTTAAAATAGCTGTAACCTTGGAAAGTTTCTGGCTTTTATCCCTTCGGGCGAGAATAACGTTCATGCCCTTCGCAATAGAGCCTGCTGTAATTTTTCCTATACCCATCTTGCCTTTATAAAAATCCGAAAGAAGCGCTAATACTAAAATCTGAAGAGGCGCATCAGGATTTACCACAGGTTTTGGTATTGTTTCTAGGATAGTGTCCAAAAGAGGAAAAATATTATCTGATGGCTTACTTAGATTTAAAGTCGCAAAGCCTTTTAATGCAGAGGCATAAATAATTGGAAAATTTAGCTGTTCCTCTGTCGCGTCAAGCTCGCAAAAAAGATCAAACGTACGATTTATTGCATGGTCTATTCTGGCATCAGCCATATCTATTTTATTAATTACAACTATTGCCTTATGTCCAAGTTCCAGGGCTTTTCTCAACACAAAACGCGTCTGCGGCATTGGCCCATCTTTGGCATCTATGATAAGCAGCACCCCGTCCACCATCCTTAATGTCCGCTCAACTTCTCCTCCGAAATCAGCATGGCCTGGTGTATCAACTATATTAATCTTTGTATTTTTATAAATAACACTTGCGTTTTTTGCCTTAATGGTAATGCCGCGCTCACGCTCCAAATCCATGGAGTCCATAATACATTCTCCCATTTCTTCGATGTTACGGTCTACGTGAGTCTGGCGCAGAATGCTATCCACAAGAGTAGTCTTCCCATGGTCAACATGCGCAATAATAGCTATATTTCTGATATTTGTCTGGTTTTCCATAAATTTTCTATGATTAGTTAAGAATCTCTAATTGCGATATATCATGAAGTATTATCTCAGGATAGCCTTTATATTCTTTTATCAGGCCGTATACCCTCACCTTCTTGCCTTTGAAATATGCATTCGGAGAACGTAGCATATTCTTAGACCCGGAAGGAATGTTGTTCTTATATATCACCACTTTAAAATTATCTTTAAACTTTAATATCAATAACCTTTCTGTCGAATGCGTGTCAATAACCTCGGATTCTATCATCCTTATCCTGTTTATATTATTTTTGGCCTGAGATGTAAAAATTTTATTTTCTTCTAAATCAACCCATAAGCCTCTTTTATTATCCCTGGCTTCTTTCTGAGCATCCAGAAATTTTTGAGAATATCTTAGATTCGGAGGATATGTATATATCATTGCGAAACCCTGCCTAACCATCTCAATATTTACCATCTTATCTCCTCTATACACATACGCAAGAAGGCGTTTATATTTATCTCTTTTTTGAACATCAAACTCCAACTTTACAGATTTGCCTTCAATAAGTTTTTGATTAAACTCTTTAGCTTCTTCTGCATAAGGCCTTGGTTTATAGATCCATTCACCATTCTTCTTCTCTCTTATCTCAGGCGTATCTATGCCTATATACCTCACTGTTTCTCTATTAGAAAGCTCTATAGTGTCTCCGTCTACAACTCGGCTTACTGTATAATTATACGAGTTATTATTATAAACCTGTGGCGTTGAATTTATGTGCCTGAAAAAATTTATAATTAAAGATATAGCGATTAAAGCTATCAGAGATATCGCATATTTTATTTGACGTCTCATGTTATCAGTCTAATGTAAGTGGGTTATAACTATATTTTGCGAATATTGCATAGGCGGTGCCTGCCGTTGAACCTGTTTTTGTCCCATTGGAAACTTTCCATCCATGACCAGTATCCACATCATCTTGTGTTGCGTAAGGAAGGCAGCCATAGCCTTGGCCTACTATGGAAGGGCTGGATATAACCATTTTTTCTATCTCAGAAAGATAAAAATTTGCTTTTTTATCATAATCTCCCGCCTTATTAAATTCCCTATTTTCCTTGTAATAATCAGTCATTATCCTAAACAACAATATCATCTGACTTGTCCATTCGCTAGACACTATACCACCCATTGCTACGTGTTCATATTTATCAAAATCAAACCCTGCAACCTTGACCTTTTCTGCCTTTTTTATATATTCTACTTTAACCCGGCAGTTTGTCTCTGCAAAATCTAAGATCTGTTCAGGATCCATACCGGATTCCTTTAAAAGTTTTGGCCCTATTGCTGCAATAGCCCACGCAAATGTATTTGTAGCAATAGTAGCATCGCCTTTGCCTCTATTCAGATTGTATCCCACCCTGCTAAAAGAATTTTTCTTAAGCCAGTTCAAAGTCCTATTTTGCGCTTCCAGGTATGTGTCGTCTTCTGTTATCTTATAAAGCATGCCGAAAAACGCATAGGCATCCAAATTGTGCTCTATGCTGAACCATTCTAATCTAGGCCCACCTCTTATACCAAAATCTCTGTCCTGCTTCTGCATCATAATAAGCCATCTGGCAATATCCTCTGCAACTAAAAGATATTCCTCATCTTTAAATTTTTTAGTGTACTGGGCTATTGCTATCCCAAGCCATATATTAGGCCCACTAAGAACATTATATTCCACTATCTTCCCGGTATAGATGTCATAGGCGTTTGCAAAAGCGCCTTCTGATGTTTCAGCCACGTCTTTATAGAAATTTAGGATCCCCTTTGCATTCTCCCCATCTATCATTAAAGTAAAACTTTGGCAGGCTAGAGACTGATCATAAGTAAAAGCCCATCCTACTAAATTCTTATCGCCCTCGCTACTCATCACCAGGCCAGTCCGCATATTCTGATGGTTCTTTATCCATTTATACATGTTGGATATATTTTTTTCTTCGATCGGATTAAAAAACGACATAAGATCTTTTAAGCTACCCTCGGTTAGAGTTCTCTGACTTAAAAGTCTTGAAATCCTATTTCTTAAATATATATTCTCTTTATCGAGATTTTTAATTTCTCCGTTAAATCTGGCTCTCTGATAAAGCACATGTTTCATTATTGTCTTCATCTTTTCCTTATCTTCTTTTAAATACACTATAAGCTTGTCTTTTGTTTTAGCATCCCCAGTTACCTTTTCCAGGTCTTTAATCTTTGCTCTATACCCTTCTATCTCATCCTCATTCGTTACTATTTTGCATCCTATCTCCTCCTGTTTATTATTAAGATCCAGGATATTTTTTTCAAGTTCAGACTTTTTAGTAGAAAGTTTATTCAGATCTTCTACCAGTTTTTTATTTTCAGAATTCGCTCTGAAGCCAGTAGCATAGAAATACGCAGAGCCTAATACCAGAAAGAAAAAGAATACTGCTATAATGGCAGGCGTCAGTATTTTCCTCTGAGCGTGAAAATAAATTCTACGGCTGTCTTTTGGGTCTATTTGTAAAAATGAAAGGCCTATTAAATACTTATTAGGATAGCCTGATTGTATTTTTTCATACCAGGCAATCTTTGCTACTGCCTTGGTCTCAGGCACAGACAAAGGTATATGAAGCCTGACGTCTACTTTAGCCTTGCCCTCTTTTATAATCTGCTCAAGGCTTTCTTCTACATTATTTACTTCAATGCAAATACCACCCTTGCCGACATCCCTTGTGAATCCCTGCCTTATCTCGCTTACTGAACCGGATGTTTCAGGGTCTACGAACTGAAATTCCACAGGAAATATAACATTAAGTCTTATATATTTCCTGCGTTCAATAGTTTCAGATTTATCGCCCATTTAACAAAATATTAGCAGCAATATGCTATAAAATCAAGCAAAATAGCTATTTAGGTTTGAACTAAAATATTACATACGAAAGTAACTACATAAAATTATCATAGACAGGAAGATACTTATGGAAATTATTCTATATTATCGGACACATTAATCAGAACCTTTTCTTCTACAAATATAGGCGCTTTAGCCCGTATGGCTATTGCAATGCTGTCGCTTGGTCTGGCGTCTATTTCTTCTATACGACTATCCACTGATATGATAAGCTTTGCAAAAAACGTGTTGTTTTCTAACTTATTAATTATTATTTTATCTATCTTTGCACCTAGCTGGGTTATCGCGTTATAAAATAAATCATGCGTCATAGGCCTTGGAGGGTTCACGCCGCTTATCTTCATTTTAATAGCAGTTACTTCCATTATGCCTATTACAATGGGCAGTATGCGCTCTCCCTGTTTTTCCTTAAGCACAATAACCTGTTCGCCCCTATTCTCATCTATTCTTATTTTATTCAATTCCATCTCTACAATAGCCATGATAAGAAAAAGGTTATCATATGAATAACCTGTTGTCAAGCCGCCCAGGAGGTTATTAATGCTTTTACAAGTTTATCCAGTGATTTTTGTACACAAGCGCTTAAAGGTTGGCCGAATTTATTTGATTCAGGTTTAATGCCCAATATGTAAATATCCGCAAGCGTAACTTCTTTTAGATATTCTATCAACAACTTCGGAGAAACATCATGCGTTGAAATTTTCCCGGAACGCAGATCTTCACCTGAAAAGATCCTTACATCTCCAGGCTCTCCTTCAAAACATATTGCATCTACTATAATAATCGTATCTGGTTTTAATCTGGTTATAACGCCTGTCCAGTTTTCAGGAGCAACGCCTGCATCTATAACCTCATAAGGCACTTTGTCTTTTATAATTTTCGCAAGATAAGGACCTAGCCCATCGTCTCCGCATTCAATATTTCCTATGCAGAGCATAACAATTTTGCCTTTTAATATAACCTTTAAATTTACCATAGACCTATATTATAAAGTTGCAATGTTAGGTATTTAGCGTAATTTCCCTGCGGCATTTTGGACAGAGTATTTTAATCCTATCTTGGCGAGTCAACTCTTCTGATTTCTGTATATCAAGAAATGCTAATTTTAGTTCTTTCAATGCAGATAAATAAGACGTGGGGCTTGAATATGCCAAAGGCCCTAGCTTTTTCGCAACCCAGGACAAGTGGTCTTTTGCTCCTACTATGCATCCACAACCTTCGCATAAAGCCAGCTCCTTTTCAACAGCTTCTATAGCCTGACTTCTGTCAAATATAGCCAGGTCAAATTTATTGGAAAGCTTTATGCCTTCCTGGGTAATACACGCTGCTTGACACTGTCCGCAGAATATGCATGAATCATAACGCAGCTCCAATCTTCTCAAAGGCGTTTCTGAATCAGGCACATCTTTCACTTCTATGCAACCTGTCGGGCAAACCTCAGCGCATGCCTTGCAACCTACGCACCCATCTTTAAAATACTCTGGCTTTCCCCTAAAGCGCTTCTCAGGCACATGCGGCTGGAATGGAAATTTTGATGTATACGGACCTTTTATTAATGCCATAATTGCTTCTATTAATTCTCGTAATTTTGGATATCTCATCAATTCCCATCCTGTTCGTATTTATCAACCACGCTCTTAGGCCAGAGTTTTACGCCTGATTTATGGGCACCTCTAGCAAGGGCATGCGCAGCAACAGGAGAAGTAAGAAGCAAAAATACTGCTACTAGAATTGCCTTAACTCCTGTTGTGCCTAATCCTTTCATTATAAACGTGCCAAAAAGAATACTGCAGGTGCCAAGCGTAACACATTTGGTAGTAGCTTGTAGCCTGTTATAGACATCAGGAAGCCTCAATAAACCAATACATCCGAATATATCGAATCCCAGACCTAATATAATAAATATATAACCTATTAACTGTTGAATATTACTCATCAAAACCTCTTCCTTCCAGATATTTTGCCAGCGCAAGAGCTCCTATAAAACTCTGCAATGCCCATGCAATAGCAATATCCAGATACCAGTCTCTCCCTGTAGGAATACTCAAGATTGCGCAAAATCCTACTATCAGAATCCCAAGCGTATCTATTGCCACTGCCCTATCAGCAGGCGTTGGGCCAGCCATAACCCTGAAAAAGCACATAGCAAAACAAAGCATAAGAACAAAAAAACAATGTGCCAAAAATCCGGACTGCCAATTCAATAGAGACGGGATTGGATATAGCATTATAAATAATAAGCTAGCTGCCAGAATACCAAAACCAATTAACCATTTTAAATTTTTCATAATGATCATTCGAATATCTTTTTCAGAATTTTTTCAAATTTACTTACGATCAGCTCTGTTGCCTTATCTATATCCTGAGTCTTTACATCAATCCAATGAACATAAAGCACGCCTTTTTCAGCGTCTATATCCACGCAAAAAGTCCCAGGAGTAAGAGTTATGGAATTCGCGAGAAATGTCAATCCGGTATCAGATCTCAAAGTAGTCTTCACTTTTACAATTCCTGGATTAATTGGAAGTCTTGGATTCAACACTCTTATTGCAACATCTATATTCGCTTTCAGGCACTCCCATAAAAATACAGGCACGTAATAACAGAACCAGAGATATCTTGTTATATGCCCAAAATGATGCGGTCTTTGACTGAATAAATCGCCTGTTATAAACGCAACAAAAGCTGAAACTATCAATCCAACTATTAAATGCTGGAGATCCAAAGGCCATGTCAAAAGAGACCACACCAGAAATCCTATTATGAACAATACAATTTTACTCTTCATTTCGCTGCTGCCTCCAAAACAACACTGGCATAGCTTGTGCCTTTTAATATCACAGCTACTGCATCATCCAGAAAGAACCTAAAAGACGGTATTAACATAAGGCCTCCGAATATACATATGACAGCAAGGCATACCATAGGGAATAGCATCGTAAAAGGCACTTCTTTGATATTTTTAAATTTATCTTTTATCTCTCCGAGAAAAGCAAACTTTTGCACCTTCATAAATGAGGCCAGGGTAAGAATGCTTCCTATTACTGCACAAATAGCATATCCAAAATTTCCTTTCTCTAGACATGCAATAATTATTATAGCCTTGCTAAAAAATCCATTAAAAGGCGGGATACCTGCGATAGACATTGAAGCCACAAGATTAGTTTTTGCAGTCACTGGCATTAATTTCCCAAGTCCGCCTGTTTCTTTTAAATCCCTTGTACCAGTAGCGTAGTCTACTGCGCCAGAATTCAAAAAAAGTAATGACTTAAATACTGAATGGTTAAATAAATGGAATAGCCCGCCGAGTATCCCTAGAGGCGTCCCAAGCCCAATGCCTAGAATTACATAACCAATCTGGCTAATAGAATGATATGCCAGTAATCTCTTAAAATCCCATTGCGACAATGCAAGCACAACCCCTGCTATCATAGAGATAGCTCCTAAAAACATCAGCACTGCAAGATAGCCTTGAGTAGCGCCTATTATATTGAAGAAAATCCTGATAAGAGAATAAACGCCAAGCGTCTTGATTAAAACCCCTGAAAGCATGGCAGAAATCGAAGCAGGAGCAGCTGGATGAGCATCAGGAAGCCATGCGTGAAATGGGACAAGAGCGGATTTTAATCCAAACCCCATTAAAAACAACACCCCTACAAAAGGTATAACCCATTCATTCTGCTTATTGCTCAAAACCCTGGCCATATCTGCCATATTCAAAGTAGAAGCAAAGCTGTATAAAAATGCGATTCCTATAAAAATAAAAGCTGAGGCAACAGAGCCCATAATTGCATATTTAAAAGATGCCTCCAGCTCTTCTGCTTCTGTTCCAAATGCTACCAGCGCATAACTTGCAATAGAAGCGATCTCAAGGAATACAAAAAGATTAAATAAATCGCCTGTTATTATTAACCCATTCATACCGCAAACCATTAAAGAAAATAATGTGAAAAACTTTGGCTTGTCAGTATATTGTTCCATATAGGACAAAGAATACACTGCTACAAAAAATGCGATAAGGTTTACAGTTATAAGCATAAAACAAGACAGGCCATCCAACACCATGCAAATGCCAAATGGCGGCATCCACCCGCCTATTTTGTAAACCATGATCTTTCCAGCTGCAGAATTAAGCAAAAACCTGGCATAAAGAGAAAAGGCAAAAAGTGCCAAACTGCTTATAAAAATTATAGTCTCGCTGGAGCGCTTGATAAATTTTCCCACAAGCGATGTCAGAAACGCTGCAGCCAGCGGAATAATTACAAATAAAGGAATTATTGTTATATTATTCATTAGCCTTTAAGCCTCTTTATCTTTGTAATATCAAATGTCCCGTATTTTTCATAAATTCTAATTGCAATAGATATAACAAGCGCTGTAATCGCAAGGCCTATAACAATAGATGTCAGCACTAATGCTTGAGGAAGCGGGTCTACCATATTAAAGATATTTTGGTCTTTCGCGTCTATAGGCGCCCTCCCGTGAAAACGATAACCTATCAGCACAAAAAACAGATTCATGGCATATTCCATTATGCCTAGCCCTATTATCATTTTTACAATGTTTCGCTTGCGTAATACGCCATAAAGCCCAACGCAGAATAACATAAGACATAAAAAATAAAGTATCATGATGCAATCCTTACTTTGATTTCTCCAATACTACTAGTGCCAGAAAAATTGCAAACAGCCCTACGCCAACTTTTATCCCTATTGAGATATTACTTAAAATTATAGTACCTGCGCTAAAAAGATTAAAAGGGTTTCCTTTTGCTAATATGTTCAAAAAGAACGACCCTCCTAAAAATCCTAGTAATGCTACTAATAAAAACATCATTGCGCCAATGGATTCTAGATTAGACGCCATATTCTTGGAAATCCTGGCTACTGCAACATCTTTTCCAAAAGCAAGCATAAGATGCACAAAAGACAATGCCACAATTACCCCTCCTGCAAAACCACCGCCAGGGGAAAGATGGCCATGCAGGATAATATAAATGCCAAAAAGTAAAATCAGCCCTACAGTCAGCCGTGTAATTGTTTTTACTATCAGCGTCATGCCTGTTTCTGGATTATTTCTCATTCTTTTTCTTTCTCCCTGGCCTACGCAATATAGCCATTATGCCTATTACAGAAGTAAATAAGACTGTTGCCTCTCCCAAGGTGTCATATGCCCTAAAATCCAGTATTACAGCAGTTACAATATTGACAGCGCCTGTCTTGGATACGCCTTCTTGCAGATATTTTTTTACAACTTCCATTATAGGCTCTCCAAAACGAGGAAGCTCTTTTAATGCCAGCCAGCTGAACAATAAAAAAACAGCAATAAACCCAAGCGTAGAAAGTGTATTAAAAATCCATCTGCCTTCTATGACAAGCGGCAGGTCTTTATTAATTGTGGCCCTGATTAGAATAATTAAACACAATATCTCTACCACTAACTGTGTAATCGCCAAGTCCGGAGCTTTAAGCACAAGAAAAGCCAAGCATAACGCAAAACCAACTGCCCCTACAGCAATTACGCTTGAGAGAAGATCCTTCACCTCAATCGCAACTATTGCAGCAAAGATCATAAATATTAAAAGTATATGCAGTTCCATTGTGTCCCTTGCTCCGTTCTACCTCAAGAAAAACAAGAATAACCCTATCATGCCCAAAAGCGTCCACACTAAATATGTTGGAAGAATGCCATTATGTAAATACTGAAAAAACCCGCCTATCCCAAAAACAATTGATTTTCCCTGTTCGTATATATCAAAAACGCCCGATTCTGCTTTTTTATAAATAAACTTTAACAACCCGATTTCCTCTATAGTATTATAAAATTCTGTTCCAGAAAGCCTCATATCTTCCTGTATCTGCTCCCCGCCTATGTAAGATTCGCTAACCCTTACGCCTTTAAAATTCCCAAGAAAATATATTATAACGCCTATGGCAAGCCCTATTAACAAAAATAAAGTGGCTTTTAAAGAAGGCCATGTTCCTATAAAACTAAGACCGGTGTTTAAGGCTGGGACTATAAAATACCTCAAAGGAATTTTGTATGCAAATATCCCGAATACTATACAAAGAGCTGACAAAATAACCGCAGGTATCCACATCTGCCATGAAACCTCATTCCTTGCCTCTCTGCTCTTTGTTCTCTGATCTTTGCTAGGTGTTCCCAAAAATATAGCATGAATCAACTTTATAAACGACGCCAGCGTGAGGCCGCTTCCAAACATTGCTGCCACAAGGCATATTATCCACAATACCCCGCCTGATTTACCTTTTTCTATCAGGCCCTGATAAATCATCCATTTTGAAAAAAATCCATTAAAAGGAGGAATGCCTGATATTGCGCAGGATGCGACTAAAGTTGTAAAAAATGTTATTGGCATTATCTTGCTAAGTCCGCCTAAATTATCCAGCTCAGAGGTTTTTGTTTTATATTCTACATTGCCTGCTGATAAAAACAAGCAGCACTTATAGATGGCGTGGTTAAGCATATGAAACAGGCCGCCTGCTATGCCTATAGGATTGCCTGTTCCTATGCCAAGCACCATATAACCAACTTGGCTTACCGCATGATAACCTAGTAATTTCTTGAAATCGTGCTGCACTAGAGCCATCATTACAGCTGCTATTATTGTAATTGAGCCTACTATCATAAGGATTGCATAGGTAAAACTATTCAGAATAAATACATTCAGCGCTAGCCTAGCTAGTAAATATATTCCTAGCAATTTATCTAGGCTCGCAGGTAAAAATGCAGTTACGCTGATAGGCGCTTCCTGAGCAGTTTCAGGTATCCATGTATGAAAAGGCATTGCGCCTGCTTTTGCAAACGCTCCGATTGCTATGAGTAAGAACGCCCAGAAAGCTAAAGGCGTATTTATATCTATTTTCATATCGCTTAAATTTAAAGATTTAGTTATAAGCCAGATTAGACCAAAGCCAAGTATCATAAGGCTGTCTGAGCCGCCTATTATAATAAATGTTTTCTTGCTTACAGAAGCTGCCTTTGGCCCTGATATATTTATAAGGCCGTAAAGCGTAAAACCCAGAAAACCCCATGAAACTAAAAGAAGTATGATATTATTTGAAATTGCGGCTAGAATTGATGCGCCAATCGTCCATATTATATAGGTATAATATAAAGAAACATCTTTATAAGAAGACATGAAGCGCATTGAATACAATGTAACTAAAAATCCAAATAGTCCTATTGCGAGCACGATAAACCTGGATAAACCGTCTACATACAAATAACCTGCATTGATAGGAGAAACAAAAAATATCCTTATTGCTGATATAAATAAATATATAGATGTGATAAGACTAAAAAATTCTGCAACTTTTCTGAATCTTTTAGGTATCAACAATATAAATAACCCTGCAACTATTGAAAATAATATCGGCTCTAATAACATTTTCATTTTTTAACGCTTTCTAAGTTTCTCTGTCTTTGCCTGCGAAAGCCTTATTAAATCCTGACCGTCCATTAATTTTTTGCCAGTCTTATAATCTACCACTGCCATTCTTTCTGTGCAACAATAACACGGGTCAACCGCTGCAAGTATTATTGCAGCATCTGATATAGTTCCCCCGATCACTGCTTTTTTATTTGAAGCTATATTCATAAAACTTGGCGCCCTGACCTTGTGCCTGGCTGGACTATTCCCGCCATCTGACATAATATAATGAAATACCTCTCCTCGCGGCGCTTCATGCCTTCCAATCCCTTCCCCAGAAAGCATATCTTTTATATTTATATCTATCGGACCTTTTGGCATCTTATCAAGGCACTGAATTATTATATTTAGAGACTCGTAAAGTTCCAGTATCCTTACGACAGCCTTGCTATATACATCCCCGCCTTCCTGCGTAATTACCTTCCATTCTACTTTATCGTATGCTGCATATGGATCGTCTTTTCTGACGTCAATGCCTACCCCAGATGCCCTTGCTGTAGGTCCAACTGCGCAATAATCATGCACATCTTCTTTTGTCAGAACGCCCACGCCTTCTGTCCTAGCATGGATAACAGGGTCGTCCATTACAGCACCTTTAAACATATCAAACTTTGGAATCAAATCCTTTAATGTCTTTTTTATCCAGGGGAAATCTTCTTCAAACATGTCCCTTCGTACTCCGCCTGGCTTCATCATTGCATAGTTCTGCCTGTTGCCTGCAATACGCTCAAATATGTCAAGCACTGGTTCTCTGTATCTCCACGCCCACATCCAAACTGTGTTATATCCAAGGAAATGACCTGCTAAGCCAAGCCATAAAAGATGACTGTGGACTCTTTCTAATTCGCCTATAATCGTGCGTATGTAAAGCGCTCTTTCAGGGACTTGAACGCCCAAAAGATCATCTATTGCATTTACATATGCAAATGGATGCGACGTAGAGCAAATCCCGCAAATCCTTTCAACCAAAAATGTTACCTGGTCAAAACTTTTAGATTCAGCTATCTTTTCAATAAGCCTATGGTTATATCCAAGCTCAATATCCATATCTACTACAGTCTCGCCATCCACATGCAACTTGAAAAATTCAGGCTCTTCCTGTAATGGGTGATACGGCCCTATTGGTATAATCTTACGCGCCATTGTTTAATCCCTTCTTAAAGGATAATTTCCATCTGGCCAATCGTCTTTTAAAAGCAAGTGCTTCAAATTCGGGTGACCTTTGAAATTCACTCCCAGCATTTCATGCATCTCCATCTCTATCCACTCCGCGCATTTCATTATTGGGGTTAAGCTATCTATTTCCAGATCTGGCTTATCCATAATAACCCTTAATGTAACAATAAGCCCTATTTCATCTATTGAAAAATGATACAGGATCTCGACTGCTTTTCTTATATCAACCCCAGACGCAGTTGAAAATCTTGCCTTTACATCATTAAAAAGATATTTCACTGTCTGAGTTAATATAGCTTTATTAATAGTAAAATATATCCTGTTTTTAGATTTATTCGTAAATTCTATCAGGCCTTTACCTGATCGCACCTTTATATTTTCTATTATCGCTTCTCTTTTCATTTTTTGCCTGTCAATTCCTTAATCAATTTTACAATACCTGCTATCATTGCCTCTGGTTTTGGAGGGCATCCTGGTATATAAACATTCACTGGTAAAACTGAATCCACTGGGTTCGGACAATTTGGCCCATTTTTAAAAATGCCCTGTCCGGATGCGCATGCCCCTATTGCAATAACCACGCATGGCTTTGGAGCTTGTTCATAAATTGCCTTTACGCGCGGTACCGTCTTTAAATTTAAAGACCCTGTTACAAGTATTGCATCTGCATGCCTAATGCTGCCAACAAGTGTTATGCCAAATCTTTCTACATCAAATCTTGGGGTCAATAGATCCAGTATTTCTATGTCGCAGTTATTGCAGCTGCCGGTTGACATGTGATAAACCCATATAGATTTTGTCAGAGCCTTTAGTCTTAAACTCATCATATCCCTTTTACTGCCAAAATTACTGCCAGTATAGCCATTAACGTCATTTTGCCCCAGAAAAACCTTACTGCCTGGTCAATCCTCACTCTCGGATTTGTATTTCTCATCAAAATTATTATAACTAAAAGTATAACATACTTCCATAGGCTTAAGAAATTGAACCCCTGCCAGAATAATGTTATCAGAAATAATGGCAGAGCCACCATTAACATTGTCTTTGTGAGTTTTAAAATAGCTAGAAGCATGCCTGAATATTCTATGCAAGTGCCTGCCATAATCTCTGTCTCTGCCTCTGCCATGTCAAAAGGCACAAGGCCCAGCTTTGCCTGCATGCAAAATATCATAACAATAAACGCAATAATGCCAGAGAGACTTGAAAGAAACGCGCCATGACTTGCCTGGTAAGCTATAATATCGCCCAATCTTAACATCCCCCCGCTCTTAATAATAGGCACTAGCAATGAGATAATAAAAGGTAGCTCATATGCTATTACCAGTTTTATTTCTCTTGATGCGCCCAGAGATGCTAGAGGATTTCCGCTTGCAGAAGCGCCTAATATAACAGCTATTGCTGGCAATGTCAAAAGATAAATAATTACAATAATGTCTCCTGAAAAACCCTTTGAGCCAGGATCTATGTTAATAAGCCATATAAATGTTGAGACTAGCGTAATAGCGCTAAGACCTATCATAGGAGATAAAAAAAACAATCCTTTTGATGCAGATCTTGGAACAGTAATCTCTTTTATGCTGAGTTTTACAAGATCCATTAATGGTTGGTACCACGGAGGCCCTATTCTCCACTGAACCCGCGCAGTAACCTTGCGGTCTATCCAACTTGCCACCAAACCGATAACCGCTGTAAACAGAAAACCTGGAAATATTATATAATTAAATAGATATTTTATCATATCTCGCTTCAAGACCAGGCCTTGATCACAATTTACTGAGATCAAGACCTGGTCTTGATCTCATGGATGATATTTTTTCCAGGGCATAGCATGAACTACCACATGTTTGCCTATCAAATATATATCCTCTTTTTCTGACTCTTCAACTTCCATAAACTTTACTGCATCTGGTATTGAGCATGTCTTAGCGCAAATAGGTTCTTCATCACCGCTTCTATTAATACATGCATCGCACTGGGATATTATATAAGGTATTGTATCTAGCGGTATTGTGCCGAATGGGCACGCTAGGCTGCAGGATTTACAAGAAATACATCGTATAGTAAAGCGTTTTATTATCCCGTCAGACTGCCTCTCTATAGCTTCTTTTGGGCAGGCATTTACACATGGCGCCTCCTCACAATGCCTGCAAATATGCAAAAACTGGCCAATCTCTCTTAAGCGGGTTATGCCTGAATTCTTCGGATGGTAATAATAACTGCATTTTGCAGTTACTTCTCCGCATTTATTCAATTTTTCCAAATCTACAAACAAACGTTTCATTTTATATACCTAAGTTGACACTTTTGACAATGTCAGAGTGTCAACTTACTGCCTAATCCCAGATTTCATGTATATGACTTATCTTGTCGTATCTAAATACCGGCCCATCTTTACATGCATAAAAATTGCCAAGCCTGCAATGCCCGCACTTTCCAATACCACAGCTCATATTTTTTTCCATCGACAAATAAATCTGTTCTGGCTTATATCCTACTTCCAGGAGTTTAAATGTCGCAAACTTCATCATAATAGGCGGCCCGCATACGATTGTTACGCTACTCTTGAGATCAACATCTAGCTTATCAAGAGTTGTAGTTACAAGGCCTACATTTCCTTTCCAGCTATCATCTTTCCTGTCAACTGTAATTCTAAATTTAATCCTTTTTTTATCTAACGACTGCCATTTATCTAAAACACAATCTTTATAAATTATATCCGACGGAGTCCTGGATCCACAGCAAAATAAAACACTTTTATATTTTTCTATATCATGGGCCAGCGCCAAGAATAATGCCCTGAGCGGCGCAAGCCCTACTCCTCCACCTACAAGTAAAATTTCCTTTCCTTCAAATTCAGAAAGAGGGTATTCCTTACCATAAGGCCCTCTTAGCCCAACTATATCGCCTTTCTTCAGATTATGAATCATAGACGTAATTTTTCCTGCCTTCATTATAGTAATCTCTAGCTTATCATCTTCATACGGCGAAGACGATGGCGTAAAAGGAGCCTCGCCTTTACCGGGGATACTCATTTCTACGAACTGTCCTGCCTTAAAATGTAACGGCACCTCTGGCCTAAGCCTAAAAGTTTTTATAGTAGGGCTTTCCTCTATCACATCAAGCACTTCTGTCTTTATAGGCAAATACGGATTTTCCATAATCTGTATCCTAAGTTGACACTTTTGACATTGTCAGAAGTGTCAACTTGTTTGAAGCTTAGAAAGCACTTCGCGTATATCTATCTTACCAGGACATGCCTCGGTGCATCTTCCGCAACCAGTGCATCCAAATTTCCCTATAGTATCAGGGAAAAAATTGAATTTTTTGTCAAAGCGATTTCTCAGGCGCTGCGCCAGAAGTTTCCTGGGGTTTGCACCGCCTGCAACCCTTGCAAAAGACATCAGAAGACAAGAATCCCACATCCTTAATCTTTCAAAACCTTTTTCTTTTTTCTGGTCCATTAAAATAAAACAGTGGCACGCTGGACATATCATATTACAGGCGCCGCACTCAACGCATGTCTTCGCAACCTCTTCCCACAAACCTGAATCAAATTTACCTTTAAATGCAGGCTGTATGGAATCTTTCGGAGGAATCTTGCTTTTTTTTACATGCTCCAACAAGTCCTCTTTTAGCTTTTTTCTATATGATCCTCTTTTTTCTATATAAGGCTCTGCGCTTTGAAATAATTTAAAGTATTCTTTTATAATCTTTTCTCCTTTACTGGACCCTGTCTCTACTACATAACCGCTGTCAAGTTCTGAAAGATTAATATCAAAACCTTCTGCAGGGTAAGGCATTATGTCTATCGCGACGCAAAAACATGTATCTCCATAACATGTGCAATCGCTGGATATTATAAGTCCTGTTTCTCTTTTGGATACATAGAAAGGATCGCGGAATGGCTCTCGGGCGTAGACATAGTCCATTACTTTAAAAGACACAAGGTCGCAGGATTTCGCGCCTATAATGGCTATAGGCTTTTCTTTTTCACTAGAATTGTCTTTAGAAAAATATTCCGCTATCTTTGTCCTGGCAGGAAAATAGAAGCTTTTTATAGGTTCTACAGCTCTTATCTCTCCTATGACAGAATCTCCCAGGCCATCTTCTCCTGTTTTCCTGTAGAATCTTTTATTATCTGATTTTACAGGCGCGAAAATCTTATATGTTTTAGATAAAGATTTTACCAGTCTGTCAAGATTAGGTTTATTTATAAAATACAGGTCCAAAGTTGCCCCTTCTTAGGCTTGAAAGAAAAATTATCAGCTATACTATATCATACCAATAGGGATTAATGTCAAGTAAAATTTGCCAACTGGCGGTTAAATTTTGCTGATGCCGCAAAGACTTTTGCAGCGCAAGTCTAAAAATGCAATTCCATTGCTCTTGGCGGGCAGGCCTTAATGCATAACTCGCATGCAATGCACTTTGTATCATAAAAGAGCACCTTGCGGGTTAACAAATCTGTGACAAGAGCAGCTGTTGGACATATTGGAACACACGCGCCGCAATGAGTACATTTCGACTCGTTCCTTTTGATATCTTTTGAAAGCGGTTGAATAGTCACGCCAAGTGATTTTGCATATTTCAATGATTTTTCGAGATTAGTCTCTTCTCCTTTAAGTTCAAGCACCATAAGGCCTTCTTCTCTTGGAGTAACATATGCCTTCAATATATTGAATTCTAAATCGAAATCCTTTACCATTCTATACACTATTGGCTGATCTACCAGCTTATGAGGAAATTTTAAAACAATTCTTTTAGAGTCCATATTAATACTACCTCCTAAATTAAACTAACTCTATGTCTCCTATACTTCCTAAATCTTTTCCAAGTATTACTACTGCAGCCTTGACCCCTTTTATAGATAAAGCGAATTCAAGGCTCGACGCAATGTCCTTCTTTTTCTTAATTCTATTGCACGTTGCAGTCGTAACTGCATCTGCCAAAGCCGCAGACTTGGCTATTATAACACAAGCGTCTGCTTTTCCAAAGCTTAAAGAATGGCCAACTGTGCCAGAAGATGTGCAAATTCCAAGAGGCGTATCTTCTGGTTTTATCTTTATAAAAATTTTATTAGAAAGGGGTGAATCGCCTGCATAAATTGCAATGGTCCGAATCTTATCTGATTTTATAAATATATCGCCACCATTTTCTATTATAACCTGCTTAGAATAAGCCAGAAGTTCATTTCCTACAAAATCATCCATAGCCCCTGCAACGCTTGCCATTGGGCCAACTCCTGCAAGTCCAGTTGTCCGGATCATTTCTTTTATAATATCTGCACCTAGAGGATCCTGGCTGATTGGTTCAAGGCTTGTCATAAATTCAGGCCTGTGCTTTATATAATCTTCTATCTCGGCCCTATATTTTATGACAATTCCCTCTGTTATAGGCCTGATATCTTTTTCTGCGAAGATAAAAAGATCTGTCTCTTTTACAATAACCTCTTGCCCGATAAGATCGCTGTCTTTTGTCAATCTCCTGTAAAATCTTTCTTGGTATTTTCTACTCTTTGTCATCGCTTTGAAACTCCCAAAGTTGACACTTTTGACAATGCTAAAAGTGTCAACTTTGTCAGCAAATTCTTGGAAACTGTTCCCCTGTAATCATATCCAGTATCCTTAAACCGCCTGACTGAGTCTTTAGATAGACTCGTTTGTCCTTTTCTTTTCCAACTACTCCTATAATTCTAGCATTTTTTCCAAGTGAATGTTTCTTCATCTTCGACAATATACTACCAGCATAATCTTTAGAAACTATTGCAATCAGTTTGCCTTCATTAGCCATATATAACGGGTCAAAGCCTAGTATTTCACATAAAGCCCTTACTGATTTCTTTATAGGAATATTTTTTTCTTCTATTGCAATATTATAACCTGAAGCTAGACTGATCTCATTAAGAGTAGTAGCCAGGCCTCCTCTCGTAGGGTCCCTCATAAATTTTATACCTCTGCATATTATTGAAGATACAAATTTGTTAAGAGGGCTGCAATCGCTTGAGATCCTAGCTTTAAATTTCAATTCTTCCCTAGCTAGCAATATAGAAGCAGCATGGTCTCCTATAGTGCCACTTATTATAATCTTATCTCCTGGCTTTATCCTTGAAATAGCTATCTCTTGATTCTTAAACACCTCTCCTATACCTGACGTATTTATAAATATACCGTCTATAGCCCCTTTTTCAACAACCTTAAAATCCCCTGTTACTATATTTACGCCTGCAGCTTTACATGTATCTCTAATAGAAATTGTTATTTTTTCTAAACTAGCATAACTAAACCCGTCTTCTAATATCATCCCGCAGGATAAATATTTAGGCATTGCTCCTGAAACAGCCAGGTCATTTACTGTGCCGCATACTGAAAGCTTTCCGATATCCCCACCTGGAAAAAATAAAGGCTTAATAACAAAAGAATCAGTGGTGTAAGCAAGTTTTTTTGCTTCGGATTTTATAAACGCAGCATCTCCTAGTTTATTCAGGAAAGGATTGTCCAGATTTTTTATAAATAAATCTTTTATCAAATCATGCATAAGAATTCCGCCACTTCCATGTGAAAGAGTTATAGTTTTCATTTTCGGTACCTATAATATGCAGCGCATGTGCCTTCGCTCGAAACCATACATGCGCCGTGAGGATTACTCGGATTACACTTTTTAGAAAATAATTTGCAATCCAGAGGCGTTTTTATGCCTTTTAACACACTGCCACATATGCATCCCTTATCTACGCTGGTTTTTATGTATGGAAAATCTATATTTTTCTCAGCGTCAAAATCCGCATAACTTTTCTTTAAAATAAGTCCGCTCTTTAGTATGACCCCTATCCCTCTCCATTCAGAATCATTTACTGAAAAAACCTCATCTATAAGATGGAGCGCTTTGACATTACCTTGGGCCTTGACTACTCGATTATATTGATTTTCAACTTTTGCCATATTTAATTTAACCTGCCTTACAAGCATTAAAATAGACTGCAATATATCAAGAGGTTCAAAACCTGCTATCACGCATGGTATATTGTATTTCCTGCTAATTTCATTATAAGATTTTATTCCTATAATAGCGCTTACATGCGCAGGACACAGAAATCCTTTTATATTTACGCGCTCATCCCCTGCCAGTAATTTCATCGCAGGAGGCATGATTTTATGGCCGGAATACACAAAAAAGTTTTTCAGTCTTTTCTTTTTTGCGTATTTTATACTGGCTGCTACAGTCGGAACAGTTGTCTCAAATCCTATTCCAAGAAATACTATTTTTTTATCTTTATTATTTTCTGCAAACATAGCAGCATCCATCGCTGAATAAACAATCTTTACTTTACCGCTTGGCCTTTGTTTTAAAAGACTCGAATCCGTGCCAGGAACTTTTAACATATCCCCAAAACTAAATACAATAATATCATCAATAGCTGCAAGGGCTATTGCTTTATCAATATAATTTTTAGGAGTCACACATACAGGACATCCTGGCCCTGAAATAAGCCTTACATTCTCAGGAAGCAATCGCCTGATGCCAAATCTTTCGACAGCCATTGTATGAGTGCCACATACTTCCATAAAATTTACCTGGCATAAATCTTTAGCCTCTTTATTTATCAGCCTGTATAATTTTTTAGCGATATCTAAATTTCTGAATTCATCTATATATTTCATTGGAGTTCTTCTAATATTTTCAAGGTTTCTTCTGCTTTAACGGTATCTAATTTCTCTATTGCAAACCCAGCGTGCACAATAACATAATCGCCTATCTTTGGATTTTTCAAAAAACTAATTCCTATAACACGCTGTATCCCTCCACTAGATACAGTTGCCCTGTCGAATTCTATTTTCAAAATCTTCATAGGGATAGCCAGACACATATTATGCTCCTGCTAAAACTGCTTGTCCCAATGCAATGCCGCCATCATGCGCTGGGATACTTTTATGCGCATAAACATTGAATCCTTCTTTTTCCAATATCGGCTTTATACGCTCACTCAGATACTTATTCTGAAAAACTCCTCCGCTTATACAAACCTTTTTTATTTTATATTTTCTTCTTAACAGATTGCATATTTCTTTTATCATATCACAGGCAGAATTATGAAATTTTAAAGAAATCTCTGGTTTTTTCACGCCGCTCTTTAAATCTTTAACAACACTTCTTATCACTGGCTCCCAATCTATTATAACAACTCCGGCTTCATTAAAATATCCAAACTTATATTTTTTACGCTCTATGCCCCATGCCCTATGCTCCGGTATCGCCTTTTCTAATTCAATCGCCGCCTCTCCTTCGTATCCCGCAGAATCACAAATACCAATAAGCGACGAAACAGCATCAAATAATCTTCCCATGCTGGATGTTAAAGGCGAATTTATATTTTTATCTATCATCTGGCTAAGCATATCTATTTTTTTCTTGTCTAACCTGGTTAATATCTCAGAGATTGAGGATTTTCCATATATATCATAAAGATAGCTAAACGCCATCCGCCATGGCTCTTTAATAGAAGCCTCTCCGCCTGGCATTGGGATATACTTTAAATGCGCTATCCTTTTTAACCTTTTTATGCCTCCTACAAAAAATTCTCCTCCCCATATATTCCCATCCGAACCAAACCCTGTGCCGTCAAACGCAATCCCTATCACCTTGCCATTTATATTATTATCTGTCATACAGCTTGCTATATGCGCTTCATGATGCTGTATTTTCGTCGTTCGTCGTTCGTCTCTCGGCTTCGCTCTGGATTTCTTTTGGCAGTAGTTCGTAGTTCGCAGAGCATATTTAGTGGAAACATATTCCGGATGTAAGTCGCATGCAATAATCCTGGGGCTTATTTTTAATTTTTTTTGAAGCCTTTTTATATCCCTCTCAAATTTTTTGAAATTATTCAGATCACTCAGATCCCCTCTGAAATCTGATAAATAGGCAGTATTGCCTTTAATAAAACAAAAAGCGCTCTTTGACTGGCCGCCAAGCGCCAGAACCGCAGTCTTTGTGCTCAAAGGTAACCTAATTCTAGTATAATTCATATCTCATATCTCCCTTAACTTTACAAACTGTGCCAGACACAAATTGTAAAGTTAGGAGATTGATTTTGCTAATTTAGCTACATCTGTTAGTTTTTTTATTATATCTTCTGTGAGACTTTCTGACAAGGTACCCATTCCGCAGCTCGGGGTGAGAAGCAAATTTGATATTATCAAATCTCTTGGTATTGATTTCTTCTCCAGATTCTCTATTTGTAAACTCAACCTCTTAAAAAGAGAGTTAGCTGTTTCCTTTAATGCATCATTAGAAGTAGGCACAATACCCCACGCTAAACATCCTCCTTTTATTAAAAATCTCTCTATATCTCTAGAATAAAGCGAAAGATTTTCCGCATATAGATAAGCGTCAAAATTTATAATATCTACCTTTGTCTCTGTAATCACCGACCAATCTGTATTGCCACAGCAATGTATCCCAGTTATCGCGCCTTTTGAATGTATCCCCTCTATAATAGAATCCAACATTGATATTACATCCTCTCTTCTTATATTTACAAAACTCGACCCAAAACTCGTAAGATAAGGTTCGTCTATAAAGATTATAACTTGCTTCGCTACATCTTTTAATTTATCAATCTGCCACACAGCTTTCATCTCTAATAATTTAACAAACGCTTCTTTCAAGCTATCATTATAAATAATAGATTTACCTTTTTCATCAGTCACCCCTAGGCCAAAACTTACAGGCCCTGTAATATGGCCTTTTGCGTATTCTGGTTTATATCTATTTGCAATTCTAATAAATGCATAAAACCCCTCCGTAAATTCCTCTGTAATGCCAAATGAATTATAATCGCCTGAAATATATGCCTCGCATATCTTTGCCAATTCCTCACTCAAATCTTTAGAGCTATCAACATGAATAGTTCTCTTTCTCTCGTCTATAACAAGCCCTGGCAGCCCTTGGCTAAATTGACTGTACATATTTTCTTTGAAATTTCTTTTTGGAAGCTGAGGCCAAAAAGGTATGTCAAACGCCTTGAATATCTGATCCACGCTTTTGGCTGCGTCAACATATGGCAGGCTTCCTATGCCAATTGTAAGAAATTTAGCTTTAATTTTCATAATAAATCATTTTAACACCTTGATCAAAAATGGTCAACCTTTCCTGGGCTATACATTAAAATGGCCAAATCTCACCTTTGCGAAAAACTCCGCTAAGAAAAATACAACGTTTGCTAACGTATCGTTAAAACATGAAAGTAAATTCCCTAAAAAAGGTACCCATCCAAACGCAATAAAACACATACCTCCTATCATAAGTATAAACATAAGCGGAACTATAAAGATATTTGAAATAATAGCAATAGGCGTAACCATTCTGAAATAGTACAAAATAAAAGGAAATGTGCCTAGCGTAGCAGAAATTGAAACTGCAAGGGGCTCCAGTAAATATTTCCTGACATAAAAATTCCATTCTTTTTTTACGATACTCGTCAATTTTGGCGTAAAATAAACTATTGATAAAACTGCTGTGAATGAAAGCTGAAAACCCACGCTAAAAACATCTTTCGGGTTTATCGCCAATATATAAAATGCCGCTAGCCCGAGAGAATTATAAGCATCTACAGGCCTACCCAATAACCTGCCTGTCAGGAAAATAATACACATAATAGCCGCTCTTACAACAGACGCGTTTGAACCCGTCAATATCATCAAGAAAATCAATGACAACATAGTAAGTATATAATAGATTTCTCTTTTGAGCCTGAGAAGTTTGAAAAAATATAAAAATACAGCGGCCATAAGCGCCACGTGCAGCCCGCTTATGGCAAGAATGTGCATCGTACCGGAGTTCCTGAAAGATTCCTTAATCTTCTTCGGCAGCTCTGACCGGTCGCCGAGTAAAATCGCCCTCATAAACGCCCCGCTCTCAATCGGCATTTTCTCGAGGAACTGATTTTTCAGTTTTTCGCGGATAAAATAGGCAAATTTCAAGACAGGATTTACTTTATAATTACACGCTAATAATGTAACATTTTTCTCTGATGCGCTTATAATTGCGAATATATTCTGATTTTCTAAATATTGTTTATAATCAAAATTTGTTCTCGACTGCGCTCGAACACTATTAGCATCAATATTCTTCGAGCGAAGAGAACGAAGTGAGCGAAGTCGAGAAGTTATGCCTGGCTTACTTATTGTGCCTTTCACTAGCAGCCTATCCCCATACTGATAATCCTTTTCCGTCTGTATCCTGGCGAGCACCAGGCCGGTCATTTTTAAACCATTTATACTCTCTACTTCAAACACGTATCTTGAATTGACTTTCCCGTAATAAACCCCTCTTGCCTCAGCTGGGCTTTTTATAATGCCTGTTATTTCTGCCTTAAACTTATCTTTTCCAAGAAAGCGGCTTATATGATCTGGCGGGAATATATTAGAATTTAAATATAAAAGCGAACCAAGAAAGATTATTGATAAATATAAAAATATTTTTGAAATCTTAAGGGACTTTAAAAATATTACAGCAGATAAAATAAAAACTAAAACTACTATGAATACATGGGTAAGCTCTAATAAATTTGAGTAATATGCTGCTAAAAATACGCCTATGATAAAGAAAATACAGATTACAACGAATGGTTTTTTATCCACTAACTGAAAAAATTATTATTTAGGCTGGGTGTCTGTTTTTAAATCTTCTTCGTTAATTATACTTATAACATTAACTGGTATCTTTTTGCCTGCTTGATTGAAAATAACTCTTACCATATCTCCTACTTTAATATCTTCTAAGACCAGTGGTAAGACATCTTTTTTTATTACACGTGTCTTTTTTGAATCAACATTTATCCTTACTGTCTCATCAGAAAATCTGTCTTTAACATCTAACCATAAAATCTCTCCTTTTTCTGATCCTATATTTACAACTGTTCCTAATAAGCCTTTAATTAGCTGAATTTTTTGTGGTAAAATAGGGACACTTGGAATAGACTTTGCTGCTATAGTTGATGGCGGCAATGTAGGTAGCTTAGGTAAACTTGGTAGCGTAGGAATGCCAGCCGCTTGAGGTTTGCGAAGCTGGTTATCTGCATTAATTTGATTAATTCTTTGAACATCCATAGTATCAGGCGTGATAGGCGGTATAGCAATATTAGGTGAAGGCATTGGGGATATACTTGGCAATGGGCTGGGAACTACAGGCGGTAATATAGGTCTCAGTGATGTTTGTTCCAACGTTTGAGAAGATTTTTTATCTGAAACCTGAGATGACTGCGATTGTGATTTGTTATTATCTTCTGCAGAATATAATATGTTGCAAGATAAAACTGAAAAACCCAATAATAAAAATATCTTTATAAAAACTTTTCTCATATGCCACCCCCCTCTTCTATATCCTTAAAACCTGTTACGTAATCTCCTGTAAAATATATGCACTTTTTTCTTGAAAAATGCCTGAAATCAAGTGGGACATTGTGAAACCACGCATTGTATATCCACGCCTCTTTCTTCAGGCCCATGTCGTCATAGCCAAGATTTTTTACTTGACTCGGCTCCCCCCATTTTTCAATAACCTCGTCTTTGCCAATCCCCTGCGTAACCATTGTCTTTGTACTGAGAGGATGCGTTATAGCATAATGCGTTGTGGGCACCTTGATATCCGCGCAGCCGTATAAAAGAAAAACACAAAAAACCTGCAAAAATCTAATTATCATCTCGTTGTCTTCCAAGTTGGTTTCGCAATTCTCATTTCACAATGTATTCTACCAACTTTATATTAAAATCTTCTATATCTTTAAAATCCTTGCTGTAAACATTGGTAATAGCATCCTTAAATGACTTATCTTTAAGTATAAGACCGCAGAACTTTCTGAATTTTTCCCTGCCGTATTGCGTTATTAAGAATTCCACTAATTTTTCTGACTGCGCGTAAAAAAGTTCCCTCGCATCCTTTCCCTCAGGATAAGTTGCTATGCGCAAAAGGTCTCCTAGAAGTATATGCGTACCCTGTTTTATGTTTTTTGTCAGAAGTTCGTTTGAAATACTTGTAAGGTTAGCCTCATAATTTGCCAGTCCTTCATTCAGCCACAATGGTATAGTATTTTTACCTGCAACCTCTTTGAAAATAAGATGAGTCAATTCGTGCGGAAATGTCAGCGCCAGATATCCTTCTGATATAGCACACAGGAACATCTCTTTTTCTGCGTAATTAGGGACAAATCCTCCTATCAGATTTGCATTAAAACCTATACTTTTTAAAAAATCTTTCCACTTGTCAACACTATCCACTATAAATACCTGGCATTTCTTATCCCACTTCAGGTCCTTTTCACGTCCAAGGTCGTACATAACCTTTTCAAAATAATATTCTGCTTTATCTCCTACTATCTTCGCCTGGCTAAGGTCTCTGTAAAATATATAAAAATGTTCGCTTTCGCGCGAAAACCAGTTTCCTTTGGACAATAATTTCTTAGCAATATTTGACCTTACGATATTGTCGTCTTTTAATGAAAATCTTCTCTCCCCAGAACCTTTATCCGCATCTCTGGCAAGGCTTGCAGCCTGAAGCCTTTCTTTTTCTTCAGCGCTCATCCATTCGTCTTTATACTTAACAAAGCCTTTTTTTAGCTGCTCTTCTTCAAAAATATCCTTTGTAATTTCCTTAACATCTGTCTTATTTTTTTCTATATTCCATTCTTCCTCTAACTTTGCAGTTTGGTCTTTAGATTCTTTTTCTATGCTCTTTATGTCATCTTTTGAAAATGTAACCTTTGCGCCTGGATTTATCTTTAGTTCCACTGATTTGTCTGTTTCTTTGGTAATTATGCCTCTGAGCCTGTTGCCATTTTTCAAATAAATAGTATCGGAAAAAATTTGCCGACTGAAGAATAATAATACAAAGATAACGAGTATAATTATTTTTTTAATCATATCACCAGATTTATTAATTTACCTTTCACTATTATAATCTTTTTTGGCGGCTTTCCGCCTATCCATTTATTAATAACAGGGTCTTCCAAAACTAATTTTTTAATTTCATCTTCTCCTGCGTTAGAAGGCGCTTCTATTTTTGACCTCAGTTTGCCATTAATCTGAACAGGCAATTCCACGGTATCCTGCATCAACGCATCCTTGTTATAGCAAGGCCACTCTGCTTTAAAAACACTTTCTTTGTTGCCTAATTTCTCCCACATCTCTTCAGCAATATGCGGCACAAATGGAGCCAGAAGAATAACAACTGTCTGGATTGCCTCTTTTAATTCGTCGCTCGTAGCTAGTAGTTCATCGTTCGTAGAATCATAAATTTTATTAACTAATTCCATTATAGAGCTAATAGCAGTGTTAAAATGAAATGCGCCTTCCATGTCTTCCGTAACCTTTTTAATCGTAGAGTGCGTCTTTTGCCTGAGAGATTTAAGCCTGACATCTTCTTCTGGTTTCTCTGCCTCTAGCGAAGTCGAGAGGTGATTACTTAGGGGATCTATCGAAGATGAGCCAAATTTCTGTTTTACCAGTCTCCAAACGCGATTCAAGAACCTCCACGCGCCTTCAACCCCGCGATCGCTCCATTCAGCGTCTTTTTCAGGCGGGCTTATAAATAATGTATAAAGCCTGACTGTGTCTGCACCGTATTTCTTTATCAGGTCATCTGAACTTATGACATTGCCCTTTGATTTTGACATCTTTATTCCATTTTTGGTAATCATGCCCTGGGTGAAAAGTTTCGCAAAAGGCTCTTTGAATCCGATATACCCCATATCGTACAAAACCTTGATAATAAATCTGGAGTATAATAAATGAAGTATCGCGTGCTCTACCCCTCCTATATACTGATCAATAGGCAGCCATTTATTCACAAGTTCTTTATCAAAAGGCCTTTTATCGTCTTTTGGAGAAAGGTATCTTAAAAAATACCAGCTAGAATCTACAAAGGTATCCATTGTGTCTATCTCGCGCCTAGCATTACCGCCACATTTAGGGCACTTTGTATTTACAAATTCTGGCGCGTCTTTCAGCGGAGATTCTCCGTGCAGCTTGAATAAAACATCCTTCGGCAATAAAACAGGTAAATCTTTTTCATCTACTGGCTGCATGCCGCATTTATCGCAGTAAATCATTGGTATGGGAGCGCCCCAGTAACGCTGTCTTGAAATAAGCCAGTCCCTCAATTTATAATGCACCTCTCTTTTGCCAATTCTATTTTCTTCCATAAAATCAGCTATCTTTTCTATAGCGCCCAGGCTAGGCAAGCCGTTAAATTTTTCTGAATTTACCATAATACCCTCTTCAATATATGCCTCTTTCATATTACCCGCATCCAGATGTTCTTTTGGATTATCAATCACAACCTCTATAGCCAAGCCATATTTTTTTGCAAACTCAAAATCCCTCTGGTCGTGTCCAGGCACTGCCATTACAGCGCCGGTCCCGTATTCTGTTACAACATAATTTCCTATCCATAGAGGCACAGCTTTACCATTCATTGGATTTATAACAAATCTACCTGTAGATATGCCTTTCTTTTCAATATCAGCCCCAACCCTGTCAGCGGCATTTTCTTTTCTGGTCTCACCTATAAATTTTTCTATTTCTTTTTTATTAGGCTCATCCTTTATTAATTCTGAAATAGCAGGATGTTCATTGCTAATTACCATATATGTAACGCCGTAAATTGTATCAACCCTTGTAGTAAAACATATCAACGTGATATTAGAATCCTTTACCTTGAAATCAATCTCAACGCCTTCGCTTCTACCAATCCAATTTTTCTGCATCAGCTTTACGTGCTCTGGCCAGTCTCTCAGTAATCCCAAATCATCTAATAATCTTTGACTGTACTCAGTAATCTTAAAAAACCATTGTTCCAAATCCCGCAATATAACCTGTGAAGAACATCTTTCGCATTCCCCATCTATAACTTGTTCATTGGCAAGCACTGTCTGGCACGAAGGACACCAGTTCACAGACGCCTTTTTCTTGTAAGCAAGGCCTTTTTTGTAAAGCTGCAGAAATATCCACTGTGTCCATTTATAATATTCAGGAAGGCACGAAACAACCTCTCTGTCCCAGTCATAACCAGCTCCCCACGAGTCAAATTGTCTTCTCATGGTTTTTATATTATTGAGAGTGGATATTTCAGGATGGATTTTGTTTTTTATTGCGGCATTTTCCGCAGGCAGGCCAAATGCGTCAAATCCCATGGGCGAGAGAACATTATATCCTCTCATAATCTTATACCTTGTTACCGAATCTCCTATTATATAATTCCTGCCATGGCCTACATGAAGAGCTGCGGAAGGATATGGAAACATCATGAGGCAATAATACTTCTTTTTGGAAGAATTCTGGTCCATCTTAAACAAGCCCATTTCTTCCCATCTTTTATGCCACTTTGTTTCGATCTCCTTAAACGGATAAAATTCCTGGGTCATAATAATTAATTATACCCATATATTTAGTAAAAGACAATACAAAATCTGCCGAGAAGAGAAACTGCAATCGTTTATGGTTAAGATAACTTTATTTGTTCTTTTCGCAGCTGGTTTTTTCACTTCTTGAATGGTGATAAGCTTTGCACGCATCGCAGTCTGTGTAGCGTGGACAACTGTTGTAAATGCACGGACATTTTCTATTCATATACAATCTCTAACCTGGCAAATCTAACCAGTTTATAATAATAAAGCAATATATGTTATTTTACAAAATTCTACAAATTCTACAAAGATTTGACAAATACAGCCTGAGATGTTATATTTAATATTTATTGCGGGGCTGTGGTGAAACGGTATCACACGACAATGGCATTGTCGTGTTACGGGTTCGATTCCCGTCAGCTCCACCATATTTTGACACAACCTCCCCTATAGCCTGAAGTTCAAACTGCAACTCAGTATCAAAATACATAACTGCGCAAACGCCTTTATATCCCTGCTTTTTCGTAGGCTTATTGATTGTCCTTTTATCAGCATAGCTTTTATAAAACTGCTTTATTGGTATCTTCGTCAAGTCCGACCAGAATTTATTTAAACTTTCTCCGTTTTGATCGCATCTATGCATAACCCTACATCTAAGTTTACTTTCATCTACACTGAACCATTTTCTTAATAACCCTAGAAAGAATCTTATCATTTCTGGATCAGAATTTCCAAAAGTAAGCTGTCTAGTAGAAGGATATTTTCCACCCTCACATAGATATATTAAACCGCAAGCTATTTTTCCGATATTTTCGTTGTTATAAGGTAATTTTTTAAGATAAGATACGCGTTCTCGTATCCCAGCTTTCCATATTTCTATTTTTCTTTTAAGTACTTCAATAGCCCTTGGCCTTCCTATGCAACCACCCATCCTTTCTTTATCTTTTAAACGTCTTTTCTGTTCTTCACTTAAATTAATATGTCTAACCCATCCTTGTATTGTATTTTTAGGTATCTTTAATTTTAAGGAAATTTCTTTTAATGAAAGACCTTTGTTTCTTAATAAAAGGGCTTGGCTTTTGGTATTAGTGGTATAAATTTTACTCATCTATAATAAAATTATATCATAACTTACTAAAATTATAAAGGATAAGTAAAAAATATGGCGGGAAATCTATTTGTTCTTAATAATCACTGAAGCCTTAATATCAAAAGGATTTGTTCTTACTGCCAGGGAATAAAGATATGGGTAATTATTATGCAGGTGCCTTATGTAAATAATCCATTCTACAATTAATAAGCTGTATGACCTTTTTATATCGCCGGCCAGGTGTTCGTAATCAGCTTGGGGAAGGTTCTTAAAATCAGACCTTGCGCATAACTCTTCTGTAAGATGGAAAACGGCCCATAATAAAGCGGTGAATGTCTCATGTTCCAAAAGATTAGGATTCTCCAGAAGTCTCAGGAGAAATTCTCTTTTTGCGCTTAAGAATGCTTTTAAATGCGCTATATCGCCTTTATGAATATTAAGTTCCGGTTTATGGCTTTTGAATCTTTTCTTGAGAAGATAATAGTCATTCTGCTTCCAGTCTTTATTGAAAACTAGATTGGCCCTTAGATATTCAGGGTTAGCGTCAAATTTCCAAAACAGGTTCAATAATTCAGTTCCCGCCTCGCTGAAAAAAGCGCCTATTACCATATTAAGCTTATTAAACATACTGCGACGCTCCTGCCTTGTAATAAGTTGATCCACTATCAGCGTTACAAACAAGATACTTAATGGAAGAAATGCCAGATCAATTAAAAAATAGTATAAAGTATCCTCTCCCCTGTGAAATATAGAATAATTTATAAGGTATATTGAAAAAGAAAGTCCTATAAGCGCTACGCTCAATAATATTTTCCAGTGTATCCGTTTCATACCCGCTTCCTTATAACAAATATAACCGCTGCTATTATGCAACATATCCCGCTGATTACCAGCGTATTGCCTACGCCAAATCTTGTTGCCATGCTACCTGCCAGAAGGCTTCCCAAAGGAGCCATTCCCATAAATGACATTGTATAAAAACTCATTACCCTTCCCCTTTTATCATCATCAACAATAGTCTGCAATATTGTGTTGCTGGCAGCCATCTGGACCATAATACCAAAACCTGCTATAAATAACAAAAAAACAGAACCCCATATATTATGCGAAAAAGAAAATGCTGTTATGCCTATACCGAATATGCCTGCTGAGATAGGCAATATATTTCCAAGCACAATTGCCTTTTTTCTTGACGCCAGATAGACCGTACCTGCCAATGCGCCCAATCCCACAGCTGCCATCAGAAAACCCAGCGTATAGGACCCACCCCCCAAAACATCCTTTGCAAAAACAGGCATTAGCACGGCATAAGACATACCCATAAGACTTATAACGCCTAACAATAATAAAATTGCCCTGATAGGTTGAAACCCGAAAGCATAGTTAAAACCTTCTTTTAAATCCTTAAATATATCATAATCTTCTCTTTTTTCTTTTCTGATTTTTATCCCTTCATCCATTGCAACTAGCGAAGCTATAACAGCCACATAACTTATAGCATTAACAAGAAAACATGCACCTTCCCCTGCAATAGCTATCAGCACCCCTGCTATCGAAGGCCCTATTAGCCTTGCCATATTAAACATCATTGAATTCAATGCAATTGCATTCCCAAGATTTTCTTTTTCTTCTATCATTTGCAATATAAAAGACTGCCTGACTGGCATATCTAGACTATTTACGCATCCTAAAAATATGCCCATAACTACTATATGCCAGACTTGAATATTTCCCGTAATTGTTAGAATTGCAAGAATCAGAGCCTGTAATAACGCCAGCGCCTGCGTAAAAAGCAGTATCTTGTGCCTGTTATGCCTATCAGCCAGGACTCCTGTAAAAGGCGATAAAACAAAAGTCGGAAATTGGCTAGCAAAACCTACTATTCCAAGCATAAACGCTGAACCTGTCATCCTATACACTAACCAGCTCATCGCTACATATTGCATCCATGTCCCTATAAGAGATACGCTTTGCCCATAGAAAAAAACTCTGAAATTCCTGTATTTTAGCGCGCGAAAAACCATATCCTATATAACCTTCTGCTCCAACCTGGACATAATACTTGAATTATCAATAAATCTTGAAATCTTATTAAACTGGTTCATGGGACCCCGGTTATTTTCATGATGAAACGTAATAAATAAATGGCTCTTTGCCCTTGTAAGCCCTACGTAAAATAACCTGCGCTCTTCCTCTATACCCTCTTCATCGCTCAAAGAAAAACTCACAGGAAAAACTCCGTCAATAAGCCCTATCAAAAACACTGCTTCCCACTCCATGCCTTTTGCGGAATGAATAGTGGAAAGCGTAGGCTGTTTTTTATGCTCTGCATGATGATGGCCTGCGTGAGAATCAGGAAGCTCTATTGCAAAATCGCTCAATAAGTCTTGGAGAGAATCGTATCTATAGGCTATCTTTTTCAATGTCTCCAGGTCATTCACCCTGGTATTCCAGTCATCAAACTTTGTTTTCATCAAAGGGCTGTAATAGTCAAAAGCTGCTTCAAACTTTTCCCCAACCCTGGTCTTTTCGTCCGAAAGGCTTTCTATCAATAATTTAAACCTCTGGATGCCATGAGAATACTTAAAACCTTTTTCATATTTCGAAAGATCGCCTGCGCTAACATCCTTCAGAATCTTCCCGCTTGTCTTAGGACCTATGCCTTCTATTAGTTCCAACGCCCTGTGCCAGGATAACTCGTCTTTGGGATTTGCCATGATTTTCAAATGCGCCACAACATCTTTTACATGGGCGCTCTCGTAAAATCTCATGCCTCCCATTAGATTATAAGATAAGCCTCTTTTGTTTAGCTCTGCCTGCAGGGCTATTGAGATATAACTTGATCGGAACAATACGCATTGCCTGTCAAGCGGTATGTCACTATTTTTAAGCTCTATCATTTTATCTGTAATCCACTCCGCTTCTTTATACGCGTCTTGAAAAAAACACATCTGGGGTCTTGCCCCCGTATGCCTCAGGCCAGATACCAGCCTTTTGTCATATTTATTGGCCATCTCGGAAAGTACGGAATTGGCCGCATCCAGGATAGGCTGCGTACTCCTATAATTCTCTTCCAGTTTAATTATCACGCACCCAGGAAACATCACAGGGAAATCCATTATATTTTTATGAGTAGCTCCCCTGAAACCGTATATGCTCTGGGCGTCATCTCCCACAATCATGATATTTTTGTGGGCATTGGCTAATAAATAGCTAATATCGCCCTGTAGCCTGTTTGTGTCCTGGTATTCATCAACCATGATATATTTATATTTTGACGCAATAGCTTTTCTGATAACATCATCCTCAAGCAGCTTCTTGAGATAAACCAGCATATCATCGTAATCCAGGTAGTTTTTTTCTGTTTTATATTTAAAATATTTAGACTTTACATTTTTTATATATTCGCTATGTTCTGCCAGATGCGGATATTCTTTTTCAATGATATCTTCCACAGAACTATGTTTGTTTATAGACATACTTATTATGCTTCTTATTGTATTTTTTTTAAGGAATTTTCTGTCCCGTTCGGAAATATTAATATCGCTTGAGCATTTGCCGACCGCATCTACGGCATCAGCCTCATCGAGAATAGAAAACGAATTGGTAAAACCCATGGTTTTTCCATAATGTTTTAACGCCTTATACGCAAACGAATGAAACGTGCCGCCTTCTACTGCTGCGCACCTTGGATCATGTGCTGCGGCTCGTGAAAGCATAACCCTGGATGCGTTTCTAGTAAAAGTCAAAAGTAGTATGGAAGATGGCTCTACTCCGTTTTGAACTAGGTTCAGGACCCTGTATTCTATGACTCTAGTCTTGCCTGAGCCTGCGCCTGCAATAACAAGAACTGGGCCATCCGTTGTTGTGGCAGCTAAAAATTGAGATCTGTTAAGATGTTTTTTAAGGTCAATCATGTCCGATACCCAAAAAAATTAGATAGGTTTTATTACATTAAACTTTACTAATATCACTATCAATAAAGTATAAACAAGCGACAACAATACGTCCCTCACGAAATCTTTCCCGGAATATTTCTTTTTTTCTTTAGTATCTTTCTGTATCTTCTCCAGGCCTTTTTGCAATAACACAAATCCCGCAATATTCGTTAACCAATAGAAAATAATAAATGAGCCTAAAAATGAGCCCTTGTAGACAAAATTCGCTACACATGCAAAAGCGTAAGCTATTGGAAAATTTATAAACAGATCATTCCACCAGGAAAGAGGCGACAATAAGAATCCTATTGCGCCTAATACGCTACCATAAATTTTATGTTTATATTTCATATAGCCTTATCAAACTCTGTGAGTCAACTGGAATAAAAAGGTCAAAAAATTAGCCCTGCGCCATTTAAGGCACAGGGCTAAAAGGCAACAACCTCTCCGACAAGGTAACCGAGCTGCCGAAAAAAGCCCGATTCAGTTGCCATTGTTATTTATACCACAAAAATCAGCCTGTGTCAACTTATTTTATCTATATACCAAAAGAAGTCCCTACTGCTCTTGCTGTCTTAATAACAGGGTCATTTAAGTTTACTCTCTTTATATCCCCTACAGCCTTCTTTAAATCTATTGCCTTAATCTGGCCTGATTTTAAAATAACTACTTTCCCGAAATCCCTCTTAGCTACTAATTCACAACTAGCTGTTCCAAAACGCGTTGCAAGGATTCTGTCAAAAGCTGAAGGCTCTCCTCCTCTCTGAAGATGCCCTAGCACAGTAACCCTTGTTTCCAAACCTGTTATTTTCTCTATATCATTAGCTAATTTATTGCCTATACCGCCTAACCTGACAGGGTCTGTAGAATCCTTCACAATCTTTCTTACAACCATCTTGCCTGCTTTAGGCCTTGCGCCTTCGCTGACTACTACAATGCTGAATCTCTTGCCACGCTGATTCCTCTTGGAAACAACATCGCAAACCTTTTTAATATCATAAGGGATTTCTGGCAATAATATTATATCTCCGCCACCTGCCAGTCCTGAATATAAGGCGAGCCAACCGGCGTACCTGCCCATAACCTCTATAACCATAACCCTGTGATGGGACTGCGCAGTTGTATGAAGCTTATCTATTGCTTGTGTAGCTGTGATCAAAGCAGAATCAAAACCAATTGTTGCTTCTGTCTGTTTGAGGTCATTATCTATGGTCTTAGGAACTCCTATTAACTTAACTCCTTTCTTATACAGCTTATAAGCGATATTAAGAGTGCCGTCTCCTCCTATGCAGACTAACCCATCTAGTGCCATAGCGTGATAATTCTCTATTGCAATATCAGAAACATCTTTAAACCTAGCTTTAAAATCAGGGTGTCTAAAAGGATTTGCCTTGTTTGAAGCGCCTAGAAAAGTGCCGCCTAAAATTAGAATACCTGAAACATCTTCATAAGAAATATGTACAAATCTATTCTCTATTAAACCTAAAAAACCATCCTTTATGCCTATAACCTCCATATCGTAATTAAGGATAGCCGTTTTTGCTATTGCCCTTATGCTGGCATTCAAACCAGGGCAATCTCCGCCGCCTGTAAGAACGCCTATTCTTTTCTTACTTCCTTGCATGCCGTTTGCCTTTTCGTTTTCTCTTTTGTTCTGCGCGCCTGTTCTTTCTTGTCATTCCCATTTTATCTCCTCCTACATGCTTTTTATTGAAACAAGGATGCCATTTGAATACATCTCCACGCGGTAATCCTTTATATAACCATACCTGTTCCTATAAACATCTGGAATCTTTATCTCAGCCTTGTGCCAGCCTTTTTTAAGATTATTATATCCGGAGCTAGTGAAGGAAAGCTCTGCGCCTTTGGAGAATGTGCAGAAAAGTTTTAATATCAGGCCATCTGTCCATTCCTGGGTTGTCTCGTAATTGATCTTGAATGTATAACCGTCTGATTTACGAACTTTTGATATATTTTCTATAAAAGAACTGGATGCCAGGCAAAAATCTGCGCCAAGAAAAAATAATATCAATATTAAGGTACACTTTAATTTACGCATCTTCTATTTTAAAATTATAATGTGAAATTAGACATTAGTCAAGATTTTTTGAACCAATTAATGGCAGGATATATTAGTAGCCGCTTTTGGTATCTATCAATATCCCTTTGCAGTATAGCTCTATCTTGTATTTTCTTATGGAGCCATATCTTTTTTTCATGACATCAGAGATCCCAATCTCTGTCTTGTGCCAGCCTTGAGAGATATTATTAAGGGTTGCGCTTGTAAATGTGAATTCCTTTTCATCAAACTCGCAATAGACCCTGAAAAGAAGATTGTCTGTCCATGTCTCATGCGTCTCATAATTTATCGATATGATATAACTGTTCATCCTATTTATCTTCGTAACATTTTTTATTTCTGCAGAAAGTGCAAAAGAATTCTCTAAAGCAGAATACAGCAAAACAACCGTTATAAACACTGAAATTAACAGATTTTTAAACCTCATATATATGCCTTTTTTTTCTATTATAATTATATCATATAAAATACCTAAAAGCAAGCTATTAAATAATTTACATTATTTAAAAAAGTATATAAAAAGTATTAAAATTTAAAGAAAAATTTTTACTTCGGTATAACGAAAATAAACCTGGAGCCTTTTCCGCTTTCACTCTCTACTCTTATGCGGCCTTTGTGCAGAACTATAATATCTTTTGCTATTGGAAGACCCAATCCAGTCCCTTCTTTTTTTTCAGCAACTACCCTTACAAATTTATCAAAAATCTTGTCCACCTGATCCAAAGGTATGCCAGACCCTGTATCTTGTATCTCGACTTGCGCCTCTTTCTGCAGGTCAATTATTCTAACAACCACATTGCCTTTATCGGTAAATTTAATAGCATTACCCATAAGATTTATAAAAACCTGCGTCAATTTATCCTTGTCAGCGTTCACAGTCACTGCCTTGTTAGGAAATTCCTTTATAAGGCCTATCTTTTTACTGCCAGCCAATACCTCAAATGTCTTTACAGCCTCGCCAGCCAGCGTAACTATATCCAGGCTTTCTTTGTTAAGCTCCATTTTGCCTGATTCTATCTTAGAAATATCTAACAGGTCATTAACCAGTCTGGAAAGCCTGTTTATAACCCTGAAGATATCCCCCAATATATCTTTCTGCTGTGGCTGAACCTCTCCTGCAAAACCTTTATCAATATTATCCAGATTGCCCCTTATTATGGTAAGGGGCGTTCTTAATTCATGCACTACATTTGCCACGAAATCTGATTTCATTTTGTCTAGTTCCATAAGCTTGGCATTTGTCTTTTCAAGTTCTTCTTTTTTCAGCGCAATCTCTTTCTGCAAATTTTCCCGTTCTAACTTTGCCCTGAATTCAGCTATTGTCTTTCTTATCATTAGCGGTATTGAATCTTCATACCCGTCTCTTTTTGGCAGATAATCAAATGCGCCTTCCTTTATAAGCGTAACTGCCACCTGTTCATCCCCCTGGCCTGTAATCATAACAATAGGCATTTCTATATTTTTAGCCTTTATCTCTCTTAATGTCTCAAGCCCGCTTTTCTTGGGAAGGTTATAGTCTAAAAGCATGATATCAAAAGAGTGCTTTTCCAAAGTCAAAAGACCATCTTCTCCTGATACAACATGAGTGATATCGTATTCAAACGCATCATCTCTCTGAAGCCTCTTTTTAGAAATAAGCGCGTCAGTCGGGTTATCCTCTACCATCAATACTCTTAATTTTTCTTTGGACATAACAAATACCTAATATGCTTATTGTTCAGACCAGTGGTTTAAGAGGCCTCTTTGACACGAGCGGGCACGGTGTCTGCTGAGCCAGACTGAGACCATTCGGCACGAAATAGTTTTGCCGTCCGCTACGGTTTACAGCTCGTTTCTCTGCCGACTATCGTTTTGTCAACCGACCGAAACTCGCTGTAATTCCTTGCGGACATTTGCCAAAACTTTTCTAATGTGCCTCAAGTCTCAGTCTGGCTCAGCAGACGAGCGAGGGTCAAAGCGGAGCAAAATTTTCACGCTGGGAAAATTTTGCGTCCTCGAAAACCACTGGTCTGAACAAGATTAAAATTATCAACCGTTAGAAGTTTTTAGTAAAGTAAAATAAAAAGTGCTTCCTTTGCCAACCTCTGATTCCACCCAGATTTTTCCGCCATGGTTTTCCACAATCTTCTTTACAATAGTCAGTCCTGCGCCTGTCCCTTCATATTCGCCCTTAGCGTGCAGCCTCTGGAATATTTGAAATATCTTATCATAATACTGCTTCTCTATGCCTATGCCATTATCTTTCACATAAAATTCATATAAATCTTTTTTATCAGACCATCCTATTTCGATAATAGGCCTTATATCCTTTTTAGTGTATTTAATAGCATTTGAAACAAGATTTGAAAAAACCTCTGAAATCCTTATCCTATCGCATGTAACCTTTGGAAAATCCGGTTTGACGCTAAGGTCCACTTTTCTTTCCTCAAGCGCATATACTAGATTCTTTTTAACATCTGAAAGCAGCTCATTAAGATCAATGTTTGGCTCTATATTTTTAATCCTGCCTATGCGCGATAGATTCAGAAGATCTTCTATGAGCCGCGTCATCCTGGTACTCGAATCAGATATTGTCTTAAGGTATTCTTTGCCTTCATTATCCAGCTTGCCCGAATAATCTTCTATAAGAAGCTTGGCAAATGCCTTTACCCCCCTTAAAGGCTCTTTTAAATCATGGGATACTATATACGTAAAATCGTCCAACTCTTTATTTGTCTTTCCAAGCGCATCATTTGCCTCAGCCAATTGAGCAGTTCTCTCCGTAACTTTATTCTCCAGATTTGTATAAAGGCCTTTCAATTCTCCTGCCATACTGTTAAACCCTTCTGCTAACTCTTCTATCTCATCGCCTGTTTTTATATTAAGTCTATAATCAAGATTTCCGCGGCCTATTAATTCAGCTCCGTTATGCAGTTCCTGTATAGGGCTTGTTATAGACTTTGTAGTATAAAAAACAACAAATCCTGCTATAAAGGCAACAGCCGCCATTATAAGAAATATCAGGGTATTTATAGTGGCTATTCTATTCCTGATATCTATTTTATTTTTCTCTATCTGTTTTAACTCATTATTAAGTTCCTTCTGTAAATTTGATTTTAATTCATCCTCCAATTTAATAAGATTCCATCCCCTTTCCTTTATAATCTTATCATGGCTGTTCATAACATTGAGCACTGAAGAATTGAATTTATCCAAACTTGATTCTATATCATTTATAAACTCAATATCTTTATCCGATGTCGCTAAATTTCTATAAGCGTTGACATATTTTTTCATATTAAAATATAATTCTGAATAAATGTCCTTATATATCCTCTCCTGATTGGAAAGATAATTTACAACCAGCCTTTCTGCATCAGACACGCTAGAATTAAGCCTGGACAGGGTCCATCTTGCAGAAACAAGTTTACTAAAAACCTCTTTGGCCCCATTGGCTTCTCTTATCAAGGAATCATTTCTATTAGACAATTCTCCTATCTTTTTCTGCAAATCTGATTTCATTAGCTTTATATCTTTATAACCTTTTTCTCTGCTGTTAAATATGCCCATGTTGGAATTTATATTTTCTACTATTCCTTTATCCGCCTCCACAATTGCTTCTAAAAATTTATCCCTGGCCCTCAGCCTTGCATGCACTTCATAATCCTTAAGCTCTCTTTCAATAGCCTCTCTCAATGCATAATATGAATTTTTATACGCTTCATCTCCTGTAAGAATATATTTGCCGCTTAATCTCCAGGATTGAGCAACATCCTTTTCTATCTTGGAAATATTGTGGACAGCAGGGATATCCTCCGTAAGGGTATTGCCTATCCCAAGATTGGAAGAAATCCTGGCCTTTCTCAAGCTGATTGTTTTATCCAGGGTATTCATGATCTCTTTTTCTTTTGTAAATAGACCTTCCATCTGAGCCATTGCGTCCTTCTTAAATTCCACAATAGATTTTGCCTTAGACCTTATGTCTCCTGATAAATCTAGAAGTTCTGAGGCTATAGAGCGTTCCTTTTCAGAAAGCGAATATCCGTGATAATTCTTATAATCCTTTATATACTTATCGAGATCCGAGAATTCGTCCATAAAAAATGCGGGACCTTCCATTTTGTCGCTAAGCACGTACTGCATAAGGCTATCCAGAATACCTGAGATCTTTGATTTTGCGTCTATAATAAGCTGAGACGCAGGAATATACTGGGCGTTTACAAGGAGCAGGTCTTTTTCTGAAAGCATTTTATTCTCTTCAAAATCAAAAAGTTTATAAAGATCGCTCTTATATTTTGTTTCAAGCTTTGCCACATCTTTAATCAAGCTCTTTAATTTCAAGGTATTCTTAAATACTGCCTCGGAAATATTATTTATATCCTCTGCCAGTTCTTTTATCTTTTCAAAAAGCGCTTTTTCTTCATCCAGGACAATATAATTCTTAAGGGCTGCTATATTATCCTGCATATCTTTATATGAACGCTCGTAATTTATCTTGAAATTTTCATTCGTGGTTATGAGGAAGTTATTTAATTCCGAGAGGCTGGCTTCCATTGAAATGGCTATCTGGTATGTTATTCTAGAGGCAGGGAGTTCTTTTGAAAAAACCTGATCCAGCCCCTTATATATATGCCTGAGGCTGTAAATAGAAAGCGCTCCTAAAAGTATTACAAGAAGGAACGTTATAAAAAAACTCAGGCCTATCTTTCTACTGATGCGCATGTATAGATTGTATCATATGCGATATTCGAGTTCAATTAGAAAACTGACATTGTCTATTTTCTAGTTATTTGGGTGCTGAAGGAGATATTGAGCTAGAACTTCGGAAACCTTTCGGCTGCCGCTTTCATTAAAATGGCAGTCGTCATGGAACACCGTGGTGTCTTTAGGAAGCATAAGGGCAAGGTCGATACATTCAACCTGCCTATCCTTGCATACCTTTAATAAGGTCGCATTATACATATCCATACCTTTACTAAGCGCAGTTATTGAATAATACTCTTTTCCTTTTTCTTCCTGAAAATTTCCAATGCCTCCCAGCCACAGAAGATCTTGCAGTTCTTTAGACAAGCCTGCCTTCCAAAGAGTAGGCTGGGTTATAAATATTAAACGGATGTCTCTTTCTGTGCCTAAATCAATCAGGACGTTAATATTTTTGGCGTATTCTTCCAGCGCCATGGACATATCCGGCAGCGTATCTTTAATAGCCGAGGCGCTTTTTCTATTTTCTTTCCAATTAACATATTGCCTGACATATACATCCTGATGTTGCTCTCCTGAAAAAATAAGATATCTGATTTTCTTGCAAACTTTCCATATAGCCATATTTTTATAGAACGGTAAATTATTTTTATGCCATAACGGGATTACGCTAAAAGCTGACATTAACAATTCTTGTTCTGTTTCGTTTCGTTTTATATATCCCATATCCCTTGAGAGGGCTATAGTTAAATCGTTTATGCCTATAAAAATTATAACGGTATCAATATCTGGAAATTGCGGCAATAAATATTTCATCTGCAAAATATTATGTCTTGTAGTATTTCCACTTTTACCAGCGTTGCCTACCCAAACCTTACCATTGGTAACCTGCGTTAATCTTTTCTGTAAAAGAAATTGCCATGTTTCGTTCTGATCCAATAAAGGGCATTCCGTAGTGCTTCCTCCGATAGTTAATATTTTATACGCTGGGCCTATTGGAATTTCTTCGCCTCTTATACCTTTTGAATTCACAATAAACCTGGATTCGCCATATATGCCGGGAGTAATTTCAGAAATCGGATTTAATACAAAATGAAAATGAGGAGGCCATATGAAATAGCCGCCTGTATTGAATGGTAAAAAACGCAGTCCTATTTCGCATAAAAGTAACGCTAATAAGATACTGAAAAATGCTAATATTATATTAGATGTGCGTTGCCGGTTCTTCATATCCATCTGTAGGCGGAGGGAAATCCGGTGGTCCAGGAGGAGGCTCATACGCCTCAGCAACAGGGGCTAACTTTCCAAGCACACACATTATATCATCTTCTGTAAGCAATGCCAAGGGAGAATATAGCCTGTAACTTACTTTGATAGGAGAGTTTTGAGCAGGAATTTTACCTTGTTTATCATCTCCAAAATAGATGCTCGCATAATTACCTGAATCCAGTTTAACTAAACAGTCTTTGCTCATAGAAAAGCTTTCAATGAAGCTATTCTTCTTATTCCATTCTTCATCCTTTGCGCCTTCATTGACGTAAATGTGTAGGTCATATATGGAGAATCCGGCATTATTAAGTTCAAAACGCTGGTTCTTTTTCCCGCTACTATTCCCTATTATCTCAATAACAGGATAATTATATAAGACTCTTGCAAGCTCTTCTCTTGTGATTGAATCCGATGGTTTCGAGCCTGTAAATATATTTATTCCATTCTTAGACAATAGCTCTGTCTCCACTAAATATAATTTTTCAGGAACTAGATTAGCGTAATTAGGCGGCAATTTTTTTTGAAGTCGCATAGACCTGATCAAAAGATCTGCAAAATTCTCCTTGGTAAGCGGCTTAGCAGGATTATATCTATCCTTTAAGGATTTTGCAATAGCTGGATTTGACAAAAGCATTGCTATCTCGCATTTTGTCACCGTATCATCCTGGCGGCCTAGAATTTTATATTCGGCTTTCAGTTTTGAACCTACGCTAGGTATCTTACCTTTCTGGTTATCGCCAAAAACTATCCTGGCATTATTGCAATCGTCTATCTTTGCCACATAATATTTCTCTTGGCCCAGGCTCTGCTGGCTAAAGTTCTCTTTTCTCTGCCATAATTCAAACCCTTTGCCTTCGTCAACATAAAGTACCGGGTCATACACCACTAATTTTTCATTATTTAAATTAAAAGTTTGATTAGACAAGCCTGTTGAAAGGCCTAGGTCATCTTCTATGCTCACTGACTTCAATATAGCTATTAATTCGTCTCTGGTAAATGGGTCTTTAGGATTAGCCCCTATAAACATATCGATACCTTTTCCTGCCAATAGCCTAGATTCCAACTCGTAACGCTGTTCATCGGAAAGCTGGCTTATAGCCCCAGGCAATTCTCTATCAATCCTCAAAGCTTGAGAAAAGATGTCTAAAAAAGTTGATTTGGTTACGTTTTCATACATGCTAGGCCCGCCTGCCCTGCAATCCCTGGCAGCCTCTTCTAATGCATTATTAACAGGCTCGCATGGCTTTCTTTCAAGACATATAACACCTTCACTAGCCCTGCAATTGGTTTTACATACGCCGACAGGAGCTTTCCATGCATAAGCTTTGCCTGTTATGCAGATAATAAAAAATAAAATTAATAAATATCTTTTTTTCATAACATCCTCCTAATTTAAAACTTTTATAATACTTATATAATTATACCAAATTAACCCTTTACTTGCAAGCTTTTTTTCATTAATCTTTTAAGTGGTGAATTGTAACTCATATTGCGAAAATTTTCAATTCAAAACCCCTGACCTGTTATTTGTAATATTTAAAACCAACTCGTTTGGTGTCTTGTAACCCAGTATCTTACGAGGATAGTCATTCA